>Ga0315903_10000027_pt1 | contig 226975 bp, 233 predicted proteins | sample LakEriMetagenome_7_FD_203524 | JGI IMG/M metagenome (GOLD analysis project Ga0315903, IMG submission 203524) | Freshwater fungal communities from buoy surface, Lake Erie, Ohio, United States - Buoy 2 MA119 | ecosystem: Environmental > Aquatic > Freshwater > Lake | place: USA: Lake Erie, Ohio...
AATACAAATTTTCGTATCAGTGACACTCGTTCCGCGCAATTTGGCCCATTGATCACCCCAATGCGGTAAGATGCAAGTGGCGTTCAACCCAGCGCCAAAAGTGGACTTCTTTCCTGATAGACGCCGTGGCGTCACCCAGCCACCGAAAGGCACCGCGGAAACCAATGCTGACTTCACCACCTGGACCGCGGTTTCCGACCTGAAGAATCTGCGCTTCAACTGGCGCACCTACGGCGATCCCCAGCTCAGGTCGCTTGATCTGCGCCAGGCGTTGGCCGCCGCAGGGGGCAAGATGCGCCTGCTGCCCATGGGGCCCCAGCAGCCCACCGCCATCATGCCGCTGGTCCCGGTGGAGGTATCGCGGTAGGTCAGGGTGCCTGCAGGGCTCTCTCGACCGCCGGTTGTCTGAGCAGCCGTCCCGACAGGCAATGAACCTCTGCCAGCGGCATCTGCTGCTGATCTCCTACCGCTCCCATCAGCCGGCCTGCAGCCGCGTAGCCCTCGCACAGCTGCGCCCGACCCCCTTGGGCCCCATCCCATGGGACAAAACCACGCCTGAGCAGGCAAACGCCCGTGGCCAACACTCCGGGCTTTGTTGCGCTTTTGAGATCAGCTCACCCTTACACAAAAAGCGCTGATTCCCAAACGCGATCTTTACTGGAAACTAATCCTGGGCCTGGCGATCAGAAGTGGCGCGCACGTTGTTGATCAGCTCGGGAGAGGCTGGATCACGAGGGTCCACCTGAGGGAGCGACTCCGAGGGATTGGGCTCTGTCTCGGGGCCAACCACGTCGACAGAAACTCGCTGCACAAGCAGCCGATAGCGGATCGGTTGCTGGTCGTTGATGTACTTCTGCACCGCCGCCACTTGGCGTGTTGTCGGCAGCCGGGGATTGGTGACACGCACAGCGGCGCGAATCAAGGGAGGATTCTGGCTCCAATCAATCCGCACATTGATCAGTTCGGAATCCTGCCCCAGGGTGATGGTGCGGTTCTTGAGCGATGCCGTGATCGCCTGCTGAATCTGGTCGAGGGCCGCTGCTTTTCTGGCCTTGGCCATCAGCGTCAGGAAGCTGCCGGTCAGGGGGATCAGCAGCAGCGCCGTGAGCAGCAGACTCACCAGTCCCAGGCGACTGCGCCAGAGCCTGATGCGCAGCTCCGGCAGGCACACCGCCAGGGTGATCAGCGCTCCGCTGAGGATGCCCAGCAGGTTGGCGGCAAACAGCAGCGCCGCTCCCAGTGCCTCACTCCATTGCGTCCTGGCCAGCAACAGCCCGAAGGCGCACACCGGTGGCACCAGCGCCACGGCGATCGCGGTGCCGGCCAGGGAGCTGATGGCCTTGCTGCTCACCGCGGCGTAGGCGGCGATCGCTCCTGCCACCAAAGCCACACCCAGATCCAGCAGATTCGGCTGCGTGCGGGCCGCCACTTCCGATCCCAGGATCGGCAGCCCCACCGATGCCCCCAGCAGCACCGACAACACCACTGTCATGCCGAGGCCGATCAGCAGGGTGAGCAGAGCACGGCCCACCAGCAGCAGGCGCCCCTGCAGGATCCCGAAGGCCGCCGCCCGCAGCGGCAGCATCCAGGGCGCGATCAACATCGCCCCGATCACCACGGCGCTGCTGTTCGCCAGCAGTCCGAGTGTGGCGATGGCTCCAGCCGCCAGGGTCAGCACCACGAAGGGCTGATCGCAGCGGGCGTCGAGCTCGAACTGCTCGCTCAGGGGCTGTTCACTCATGGTTGCCTCCGCAACGCCGGCACCAACAGATGGCCTGGCAGCCGACCAGCGTTGCCTCTGATGCAGTCAATCCGGGCGACCAACCCGGCGCTGATAAGGTCAAGACATGCTGATCAGTCCCCCGTAACAGCTGCGGTCCTTCGCTGAGGCCACGGGTCCCTGGCGGGACCAGCCTGTCTCAGTGCAGCTGCTGCACCCGATCACTGGACTGATGACGTGACCGATTTCCTCAAGGCTTGTTGGGACAAACCCCATCGCGATATCCCTTCGGGCCTGGTGGTGGCATTCGCGATGATCCCCGAGGTGATCGCCTTCTCGGGTATTGCCGGCGATAATCCGCGCGTGGGCCTGTTTGGAGCCATCCTTCTCTCGGTACCCCTGGCGATCGTGGGCGGTCGCTCGGCGATGGTCACCTCGGCCAGCGGCTCCACCGCCCTGCTGATGACGGGTCTGGTGCAGCAGGGCAACGGCCTGGGAGAAGGGCTGGGCCTGCAGTACCTGCTTGCCGCTTGGATCCTTACCGGCATCCTGCAGATCGCCTGGGGCGACGTGCGCCTGGCCAAGGCGGCCCACTGATGGTTCCCTCCCCTCAGCCCCTACTGACGCTTCAGCACTGGCGCAGCGATCTGGCCGGCGGATTCACCGCTGCCGTGGTGGCCCTGCCTCTGGCGCTGGCCTTTGGTATCGCCTCAGGAGCCGGTGCCCTGGCGGGTCTCTATGGCGCCATCGTGCTGGGCTTCCTGGCAGCCCTTCTGGGCGGTACAGCGACCCAGGTCTCCGGTCCCACTGGGCCGATGACCGTCGTGATGACGGGCCTGCTGGCTGTGCTCACGCGGCGCTACGGCATCGAAGCTGCCCTGCCTCTGGCCTTCGGCATCGCGGTCCTGGCCGGGCTGCTGCAGGTGCTGATGGGTGTGCTGCGACTTGGTCAGACCCTCACGTTCATGCCCTACACGGTGATCTCCGGCTTCATGTCGGGCATCGGCGTGATCATCGTGATCCTTCAGCTGCCGCCGCTGCTCGGCCTGAAGCTCTCCGGTTCGATTCCGGTGCTGCTGACGGCTCTGGCTGGTGCACTACCGGGGACCAATGGTCTGGCGTTGCTGGTGGGGGGACTGAGCTTCGCGGCCGTGATGCTTTACCCGCGCCGCTGGAGCAAGGTGCTTCCTGCCCCACTGGTGGTTCTGGTGGTGGGGACCCTGCTCTCGGTGATCGCGTTGCCCCAGGAGGCTCTGCCCAGGCTGGGTCCGATGGCGAGCGGCCTGCCGCAGCTGAGCTGGCCCCGTTTCCCCCTTGGCGATCTGCAACTGCTGATCAGCGGAGCCATCACCCTGGCCCTGTTGGGCTCGCTCGACACCCTGCTCACCTCCCTGGTGGCTGACAGTGTCACCCGCACGCATCACAACTCCGATCTCGAACTGATCGGCCAGGGAATCGGCAACACGGTGGCCGCGCTGCTGGGCGGTCTGCCTGGAGCAGGCGCCACCATGCGCACGGTGGTCAATGTGCAGGCCGGCGGCCGCACCCGGCTTTCCGGTATCACCCATGCGGTTGTCCTGCTGCTGATCTGCCTTGGGGCCGGGCCTCTGGCCAGTCCGATTCCGCTGGCTCTGCTGGCCGGAATCCTGCTCAAGGTTGGCCTCGACATCATCGACTGGTCCTTCCTGTTTCGCGCACCACGGTTGTCTCTGCGCACCACCGCGCTGATGTGGCTGGTGCTCCTGCTCACGGTGTTCTGGGATCTGATCACCGCCGTGCTGGTGGGGATGTTTCTGGCCAACCTGTTCAGCCTGCAACGCCAGAACGAGCAGCAGAAGCAGGCGGCCCGCAGTCTCCGTGGCGGAGTTGACCCGGATCAGGCCAGCCTGCTCTCACCCCAGGAGCAGCAGCTCCTCCATCAGGCAGGCGATCAGCTGCTGCTGCTGCAGATGAGCGGTCCGCTGAGCTTCGGGGCAGGCAAAGTCCTGACCCAGAAGCTCAATGCCATCGGCGCGTTTCAGACCCTGATCCTCGATCTGAGCGATGTTCCCCTCCTGGGGGTGACGGCCGCCCTGGCCATCGAGACCCTCTGTCAGGACAGCCAACAGCAAGGCCGCAGCGTCGTCATCGTGGTGTCAGCTGATCAACCGCTGGCGCGACTGAATCGCATGGGGGTCCCTGGGATTCCGGGTGTCTCGCTCCTCCCCAGCCGCCAGGCGGCCCTCCAGCACTCCCTCCTTAAACCCGCCCGAGCCAACACATGAGCCGACCCCCCATGGACCTGCAGCTGCGCGGAGCCCATGTCCTCACCACCGAGCAGTTGCAGGAACGGCTGGCGGTCGATCCCTCGCGGGGCCTGAGCAGCGGCGACGCTCAGGAGCGGCTGCGGCACCTGGGGCCCAACCAGCTGACATCACGGCGGCAACGGCCGCTGTGGCTTCAGTTTCTGGCCCAGTTCCATGCCCCCCTCCTCTATGCCCTGCTGATCACCGGCGCGGTCAAAGCCCTCACCGGCTCACTGCGGGAGGCGGCGGTGATCTGGAGCGTCACCGTGATCAATGCAGTGATCGGGTTTATGCAGGAGAGCCGCGCCGAGCGCTCGATCGGGGCCCTTGCCCTCGCGATCCGCTCCGATAACGAAGTCCTGCGTGACGGGCAGCAGCAGCGGCTCGAGGCCCAGCAGCTGGTGCCCGGCGATGTGGTGCTCCTGTCCGCAGGCGATCAGGTGCCCGCCGACCTGCGGCTGCTGCAGGTGCGCAATCTGCAGCTGGATGAATCCAGCCTCACCGGCGAATCCCTGCCGGTCGCCAAGGCCATCGCCGCCGATCCGGCGGATGCTCCCCTGGCGGAGCGCTACGGGATGGCCTACGCCGGCAGCTTCGTGACCACCGGCCAGGGGCGTGGGCTGGTGGTCGCCACCGGTGATGCCACCGAACTGGGAGATCTGGCCGCTTCCCTGCAGCGTGGTTCCCCGCTCAGCACACCGCTGACGCGCAAGTTCGGGCGGTTCAGCGTCACCGTTCTCCGCTTTGTGCTGGGTCTGTCGATTCTCACGGCGCTGGTGGGCCTGGCCCGAGGTCGCAGCGGCGGCGAGATGTTTGATGCCGCTGTGGCCCTGGCCGTGAGTGCCATCCCGGAGGAGTTGCCGGCCATCGTCACGATCACCCTGGCGATCGGCGTGCACCGCATGGCCGGGCGCCACGCGATCATCCGCAAGCTGCCCGCGGTGGAAGCCCTTGGCAGTGCCACGGTGATCTGCTCCGACAAGACCGGCACCCTCACCGAGAACCGCATGGCGGTGCAGGAGCTCTACGCAGCCAGGCAGCGACTGCAGCTGGAGCAGCTCTGGCCGGATGGCTCCCACGCCGGGCTGCAGCTGCCTGACCCATTGGCAACGAATCGCGCCCTGCGCGAGCTGCTCCTAGCCGGTCTGCTCTGCAGCGATGCCAGACCCAGTCGCCATCAGGGGCTGGTGGGGGATCCCACGGAAACCGCCCTGCTGGCGGCGGCGCAGCGGGCCGGTTTCGATCATGCGGAGGCCCATCGCCGCCACCCCCGCCGCGATGCCCTTCCCTTTGAAGCCGAGCTGCAGGTGATGGCCACCCTGCATGGCAGCGAGCAGATTCTGGTAAAGGGATCGCTGGAGGCGGTGCTGCCCCGCTGCCGCTGGCAATGCGACAGCAACGGTGAGCCGGAACCCCTGGATGCCGCTGCCATTCATGCCGCCGTCGACGCCATGGCCGGCCAGGGGGAGCGGGTACTGGCTTTCGCCATGGGCCAGGCGCAACCCGAGCAGGCGTCTCTGCGGCATGACCACATCGAAGCCAATCTCACCTTTCTGGGCCTGCAGGGCATGGCCGATCCGCCGCGTCCCGAGGCCACGCATGCGGTGGCCGCCTGCCGGGCCGCGGGCATCACCGTGAAGATGATCACCGGCGATCACATCCGCACCGCCACCGCGATCGCCCGCCAGATGGGGATCGGCCACCGGCCGGAGCCACTCGCCATCGATGGCCGAGGCCTGGCGGCCCTGCCTGCGGATCAGCTCGACGCTGTGGCTCTGCAGACCGATGTGTTCGCGCGCATGGCACCGGCGCAGAAACTGCAGCTGGTGCGCAGCCTGCAGGGCAGCGGGCAGATCGTGGCCATGACCGGTGATGGCGTCAACGATGCTCCGGCGCTGCGCCAGGCCGACATCGGCATCGCCATGGGAGCCGGCGGCACCGCCGTGGCCCGGGACGCCGCCGCCATGGTGCTCACCGATGACAATTTCGCCGCCATCGCCGCCGCGGTGGAGGAAGGCCGGGGCGTCGCCCTCAACCTGCACCGCGCCATGGCCTTCTGCCTGCCGGTGAACGGCGGCGAATCCTTCACGATCCTGCTCAGTGCCCTGATGGGGCTTGAGCTGCCGATCACCGCCCTGCAGGTGCTCTGGCTGAACATGGTCAACTCGCTCACCATGTCGCTGCCGCTGGCGTTTGAGCCGAAGGCTCCCGGGCTGATGAACCTGCCGCCGCAGCGGCCCGATCGCCCCCTGCTCAACCGCCCGCTGCTGCAGCGGCTGCTGCTGGTGTCGGCCTTCAGCTGGGTGGTGATCTTCGCGATGTTCTTCTGGGCCGAGAGTCAGAGCGGCGATCGCGCTGTCGCACGCACCATGGCGGTTCAGACCCTGGTGCTCTCGCGGGTGGCCTACCTGATCAGCCTCAGCGAAGTGGCCCAGCACCTGCCCTGGCACTGGGACCGGCTGGCCGTCGCGCTGTGGCGCTCACCGCCGCTGCTGCTTGGCCTTGCGAGTGCGCTGCTGCTGCAGGTGCTGTTCAGCCAGTGGGAGCCGATGAATGGGTTCTTCGGGACGGCACCGCTGAGCCTGCAGCAGTGGTGGCAGTGCTCACTGGCCATCCTTTGGATGATTCCAGTTGCCCACGTGGCCAACCGGCTCGACGCCTTGGTTCCCCCCACTCCACAGACAGATTCACCCACCACCTGATGGTCACGCCAGAGTTCAAGGCGTCCTGACCCAACCGATGAAGGCGGCGAGGATCCGCTCACGATTCAGGCGATGACGACCTGGTTTGTCCGCCACCGTGGCTGGGCGACGCAGTGGTGGTAATGCAGTTCATGCCCGTGGAGGAGCAGGTGGGGTTGTCCCGGTTCAGTGGACAGGCCTGCCAGCCCTGCTGGCGCTTCTGGACCCAGAGCTTGATCGCCTGCTCGCGCGTCAGCTCCCTGCGCCTAGAGCAGCGGCGGCTCACCGCCGGCCATCACCTCCCCGAAGGTCACCTCCAGGCTCTGACTCCAGCGGTCGTAACGCCTTGGCCTGAAGTGCAGCACCTGGCGGCCGTCGCTCAGCCAGCCTTCCTGGGGCGAGAGCGGCGGTCGCTTCCGGTCACCGACGTGCATGGGCCGCTCAGGCCACCTCCGGCGCCCAGCCTTGGCTCCGGGTCATGTCGTCGGTCCAGCCATGGCAGCGGCTGGTGAGGTGCTCACCGTGGGCGATCAAGCCCTGGTGCAGCTGGCAGGTGAGCACCGGGATGCAGTTCACCCCGGCGTGATGGCGGAACCAGTGGCAGGTCATGCAGACCTTGCGGCTGCGGGTCCTGAGCAGCACAGCCTCATCGAGATAGGGCCAGTCCTCGATCTCGTCGGTGCGGGAAGGCTGCGGACGGGAGAGCGGGACCGGCACCATGACAACCACGACGGGCGTACACCTGTACTAGCAGGGGATGCGCTTTGGCGCCAGGGGCTCAGTCGCTGCTCGCCTGGTGCTGCACGAGGAAGGTCTCAATCCAGTCGTGGTGGCACCTCTGGTTGATCCGGTCAGCGATGGTCACCGCCTCCTCAGGCACCTGGAAGCGCTTGCGGAAGGCCCGGGTGAGGCTCTCCAGGAGTGGCCGGGGCAGGGCCCGCAGGGTGCTGTGGAGGTGCTGGATCGTCTCGGCATCGAGGGGGATCTGGCCGCAGTCGGCCTGGGCTGATGGCGGTGGCGTCAGGTCCGTGGCTTGGGTGCGGCGCTGAGCAGGGGAGGCAGCGGCGGCGGCGGGAGAACCAGCCTCCGGCCGGCTCAGAGAAGACCGCTGCCCACCAGGCCGCTGGGCCCCATCACCCTGGCTCCCGGCGCTGCTGACCTGCCGCTGTGCCTTGTCGTAGAGGGCGAGGCCAAACGGATTCCCGAAGGTCATCAGGGCCCGCTTCATCGCATCGGTCTCGGCTTCCTTGAGGGCCGACTCATGGGCCTGGCCCAGGTCCATGTCAATGCCGTGACCGGCGCCGCTGCCCTCCCGAACCAGTGGCGCCAGGCTTCCGGCGGTGACGGTGACGCGCACGCGAGCGGTGTAGGTGACGCCCCAGCCGGGCTTCAGGTCCCGGCCGATCGCGCGTTCGGCCTGGGCGACGCAGCGGACGGCGATCGTCTGCCGCTGCCAGCCATCGAAGCCAAAGATGCGGTTCGCTTCCGCGATCACCTGCCAACCCTCCAGATAGCTCACACGGCTGCGGCCCTGCTCCCGCTGGCGGACGTTGGCCCGATCGAGGGGGGCGGAGAGGGCAGCGAGCTGTTCTGGGGAGAAGCCGGAGGGCGGAGCCTGGGGGGCTTCCGGTGCCGAGGCTGTTGCAGGCTCTGGCGCTGGAGTCTCCACGGCGCGATCGACGGAGCGGATCAGCTCCAGGGCTGAGGGAGGCCTCTGGACAGGACGAGGAGCAGCGGGCCGGCTGGTGGTGCTGGCCCCGTTGGTGGAAGGAGCGGCGACGGTCATGACGGTGGACGCAATGGTGTGAGGAGGAAGGAGAAGGGGCCCCGCTGCACCACCGGAACCGCACATGCGGGGGGTCTATGGCCCCTACGGCCTATGGCCGTCAGTGGATGCGCCAGGAGCGGCGGGAGAGGAGCTGGGCGCCGGTGATCTGCTGGCCTGCCTTGAGAGCCGCCTTGATGGCGGTCTTGTCGGCCGAGAAGGTGGTTTTGACGCAGAGCCACTCGGGATCGAGCAGGGCCTCGTTCTCGATCTCGACCGCCTGCGACTTGCGGGACGTGAGCTCGTGGTTCGGGAACGAGAAGCGGGTGGCCGTGGGCTGCAGCCGGGTGAGCACGAGGACAAGGGAGTCCTCAAGGGCATCGGCCCGGGAGGCATCAGAGCGGGACAGCTCGGTGAGCCGCTTGGCCTGCTGGAGCCGGTAGGCGGCCTGACCGCGCAGGTGCTCGATCACCCAGCAGGTGGCGTCAGCCTTGGCGGCGAGGGCGGTCTTGTTGCCCTCCTCGGCCAGCAGGGCAGCCTCCAGCTCGGCGAGGGCCTGGGCGCGGCTGTCGTCGTCATCGGTTTCCAGCTGCTCAGCCAACTGGCCGATGGCGGTGGTGAGCTCCTGGGCCTCGATGCCCAGCTGCCAGAGGGAACCGGAGCGCTGCAGGGAGCAGGACGGTCCGGCGGCCTGGGGGAGAGCCGGGGAGAGAGGTGCGGCGGGGGCGGTGAGAACGGCCATGGGGATGGGAATGTGAGAAGTGAACGAAAAGAACGGGGCGGCAAATGCCGCTCAGGCAGCGAGGGGCTCCGGTGAGAACGGCGGCGGCACTTCCATCACCACCACCGGCACCGGGGACCGGGAGGAGCAGCGGCGGGCCTGCTGCACCAGCGAGGCCGTGCCTGCCCCACCGGGGAAGGCGATTACCAGCACCGAGGCGCTGAACGCTGGGGAGGTGTGGGCCTGGGCCTCCACCAGGGCCTGCTCCAGCAGAAGGCGATTGCGGATGGGGCCGGCAGCGCGGCCATGGCGGCGCCAATCAGCGGCGAGGGATTGGACCCGCCAGCCGAGCTGCTGGGCGGCACGGCCGATGGCGCGATCAGCGCCACGGGCCCCGCCATGCGGCAGCAAGTGAACAGGCCGGTCACCGCTGCGCTGGAGCAGGGCAGAGGCGATGCGCTCCTGAGGCCAGGAGAGATCACGGCCACCAGCGGCGACGATGACGACCGAGCGATGGGCCAACGCCGGCGGCGGCAGGAGGCCAAGGGAAGGCAATGCAGCGGCCTGGGCCACTGCAGCAGAGGACAAGCTCATGGGCTACAGAGCAAACGAACGGGGCAAGTTGTCCGAGGATTTCGTTGCCGCAGGCGATGGGCTCGCGGCCTTTGGCGCAGCTCTTATTCTACCAGTACAAACGCACTGAGTTGCGGGCAGAGCGGCTGCGGGGCAATGGATCTACGCAAAGCAGCGCCATGCGCTGGTGTGCCTTGAGACAGATAAACAACCCCTGCAGATTCAGGCGTGGATGCCCAACCGGCCACGCAGCCGCGCGAGGAAGCCTGGGGCGTCACCCAGCCCCCATGCACGGGACAACTGCCCGGCCACCGCAGCCGCGGGAGAGCAGCTGAGCCCGCTACCCCCACACCGGCCCCGAGGCGGAGGACGGCCGCTGCCGAGCGGAGCCCTGCGGGGGTTGCTCAGCCCCAGGGAACGTCCAGGAACTCCACCAGCAGCACGTCCCTGTTGGTGCCGTGAATCCTCACCAGGCTCGCATTGGCAGCACGTTCCATGCCGGCGCGTCCCTTACTCACCTGCTGGGCGCTGGCCAGTACCCGCACCGAGCCGCCGGTCATGAAGTCTTCGCTGCCCGTCTCAAAGGCCTGCAGCCGCCGGTGGCGGTTGCTGTTGCGTTCGTAATACAAACCGCCGTTAGTTGGATCAGTTCCTTCCGCCCACACTTGATCGACCATCAATTTGCCGACCGCCAGTGGGTCATCTGCAGCGGCATCAATGGCGTCTCCATCGAGGATCAATGGATTGCCTGGATCGTCTCGGTTGTCCGAAATGATAAGACGTTGACCCATCGGTGCTGGATGGTTCAGATCAATGCCTGACCGCAGCCGACGCGGCTTGGGCACGCGTGCCCAAACGGAAAGGAGTGCTCCAGGTTTTGGGCCCGTTTTGGGCCCGGGGGAAAATCCCAATCCCTGAGAAGTCAATCGGGGCGACAGGATTCGAACCTGCGACCTAGTGCTCCCAAAGCACCCGCGCTACCAAGCTGCGCCACGCCCCGACGGTCAGTGCATCATAGAAGGTTCCGGGGTGGGGGCCTTGCCGGCGGCGGTGGGGTCGGTACAACAGCTTGACCCCCGCGTTGTTCTTCCATGGGGCGGCTGATACCCCTGGCGTTGTTGGCGGTGTGGATTGCCTTGGGGGTGGGGCGGGCGGATGGCCAGCCGAGGGAAACCGACGTGAACGATTTGGGCAGCAACACCGCCTTGCCCCAGGCGCTGCTGCCCTTCTACATCCCCATTCCGGTGGGCTTCGCTGAGCGCGCGCCCGCTAGCGGGGCGGGCGGGGGGGCAGAAGGTCCGGAGCGTTCGGAAGGCGAGGGGATTCCCACCTTGAGCTATCCGATCAATCAGGCGCCGATTGAGATCAGTCCTTTCGGGATGCGGTTCTCGGAATCCCGAGGCGCCTGGAAGATGCACACGGGAATGGATCTGATCGTGACGGAGGGCACGCCGGTGCTGGCCGCCGCGGGGGGCACGGTGGTGTTGGTGGATGAGGTGAGCGGCTATGGGCTCACCGTGGTGGTGGATCACGGCGGCGGTTGGCAAACCCTGTACGCCCACCTGTTTGAGATCGCCGTCCAACCCGGGGAGACGGTGCATCGCGGCCAGCCCCTCGGGAGGGTGGGCGACAGCGGACGGGCCACCACACCCCATCTGCACTTCGAACTGCGGCGGCGGCGGGCTGATCGAGTGGTGGCTCTTGATCCAGGGCCCCTGCTCCAGCCTCTGGTGCCCGGGGCCGTGGTGATGAGTCGCTGAGGGACTTCCCCGGATAGAGGGGACTCAGTCGTCGGGAGGGGAGATCTCCGGGTTGTCTCGGGTGATGCTCACGATGCCCGGGGCGAATAGAAACACCGATTCCCCCAAGCGCTCCGATTGCCCATCGATGGCATAGACGCCGCCGGAAACAAAATCAATGATGCGCTGGGCTTCCAGAGGATCCAGCTCCTCCAAATGCAACACCACCGTTTTGAGATGCTGCACCGCCAGGACGGCTTCCGTGGCGTCCTCAAAACAACTGGGGCACAACACCACCACCTCGGGAGACCAATTGCCGAAGGGAGTCTCCATGGCGCCCTAGGCCTCAGCGCCTAACCTTACCGGCCCGCGACACCACCTGACAGGCCCATGGAGATTGTGTCGCGTCCAGGGCTGCGCTTGGTGCTGTGGAGGGCCTGGTTGCCCACCACATCCCTCTGCCCCCGGCGCCTGCACGACCACCTGCGGGAGGCGATCCCCTGGCGCCAACCGGTGATCCGCGTGTTTGGCCAGCGCCACCCGGTGCCGCGACTCACCTGTTGGGTGGGCGATCCGGGCTGCTCCTACCGCTACAGCGGACTGCTGGAACGCCCCCATGCCTTCACCCCGCCCCTGGAGGACCTGCGCCAGCTCCTGGAGGCCCACCTCGGGGTGCGCTTCAACAGCCTGCTGCTCAACCGCTACCGCGACGGCCGGGATCGCATGGGCTGGCATGCCGATGACGAGCGGGAGCTGGTGGCCGACCACCCCATCGCCTCCCTCAGCCTGGGTGCCTCCCGCAACTTGCGATTTCGACCCAGGCCGAGCCGGGAGGAGCCCTCCGCCGCTTCCGGGCCCTTGTCGGTGGAGTTGGGCGATGGCGATCTGCTGGTGATGGCCGCTCCCACCCAGCGCCGCTGGCAACACGCCCTGCCCCCTCGGCTGGGGGTGCGGGAAGAGCGCCTCAACCTCACCTTTCGGCGGATCGCCCTCCCCGCGAGCCTCCCGTCCACCCCCCCTGCCTAAGGCCAAAGAGGCCTCCTTACGGCATCACCGCCACCGCGTCGATTTCCACCCGGGCGCCCTTTGGCAGGGCCGCCACCTGCACACAGGCGCGGGCGGGGGCGACGCCAGCGCCAAACACCTCGGCGTACAGCTCATTCACCGTGGCGAAATCCGCCAGATCCACCAAATACACCGTCGTGCGGACCACCTGGGCTGGTCCCACCCCAGCCGCACGCAACACCGCTCGCAGATTGGCCAGCACCTGGCGACTTTCGGCGGCCACATCTCCGGCGCCCACCATCTGGCCGGTGTGGGGATCAAGGGCGATCTGGCCGGAACAAAACAACCACCCACCTGCCCTGACGGCCTGGTTGTAGGGCCCCACAGGAGCCGGAGCCTCAGGGGTGTTGACAGCGAGGGGGGCGGTCGTCAAGGGCTGGCCTCCGCCATTGCAAGATGCAAGGTTCGAGCTTATGGCGCCGTTTGCCCACCTCCAACGCTCCGCCGGGTCCGCGCCTCACCCTGAGCGACCTCTGGCATCGCTATCCGGCCATGCCCCCGGACAGTTGGACCCTGCGGGGCCTGTCCCTCACCCTGGGCCAAGGGGAACTCGTGGGCCTGCTGGGGCCTTCCGGCTGCGGCAAGACCACCCTGCTGCGCCTGATCGCCGGCTTTGAAAAGCCCCACCAAGGCACCATCCTTCTCGACGGGCGGGAGGTGGCCGGCCCCCAGCGCTGGTTGCCGCCGGAATCCCGGGGGGTGGGCATGGTGTTTCAGGACTACGCCCTTTTCCCCCATCTGGATGCCTGGCGGAACGCCTGCTTTGGCTTGCCCACCCGCCGGGGCCCCGCGGCCGGGGCCGCCGATCCCCGGGAGCGGGTGGCCTGGCTTCTGGAGCTGATGGGGCTGGGGGGCTTGGAGGGCCGCTTCCCCCATGAACTCTCGGGCGGTCAGCGGCAACGGCTGGCCCTGGTGCGCGCCCTGGCGCCAGGTCCCTCCCTGGTGCTGCTGGATGAACCCTTCTCCAACCTGGACGTGGAGGTGCGCCTGCGGCTCCGCGGTGAGCTGCCCGAGGTGCTCAGCCGCTGTGAGGCCTCAGGTCTGCTCATCACCCACGACCCGGAGGAGGCGATGGCGATCTGCGATCGGGTGGCGGTGATGCAAGCGGGGGTGCTGCACCAGTGCGGACCGCCCCAACAGCTCCTCACCCACCCGGCCACACCCTTTGTGGGGCAATTCGTGCTGCAGGCCAACAGCCTGCCGGCCCAGCGGGTGGCCAGCTGGGTGCGCACGGCCGTGGGCGATCTCCAACCGCTGGAACCCGACGCCCCAGAAGAGCCCGGCGCGGCGGAGTCCTCGGTGGTGTTGATCCTTCCGGAGGGTTTGGGATTCGATCCCGATCCCGAGGGGGAAGCCCAGGTGGTGGGGAGGGAATTTCTGGGCCACGACTGGGCCTATCTCGTGGAGCGGGGGGGCCAGCGGCTGCGGCTGCGCCTGCCCCTCTCCCAGCTCCATCCTCGGGGCCAACGGGGCTGGGTGCGGCTGCGGGCCAACGGATCGGGTTGGCTGTTTCCCGGTGGGCGGCGGCTGCGGGCCAGGGCAACGGAAGGATCCCCTTAGGATTCCGCCCCCGGCTCCGGCCCATCCACAGCCGCCGGCTTGTCCGCCACCTCCGACGACAGGAGCTGGTGTCGCTCAAGTTGGCTGGCGTAGGGCCCAAAGCCCCCGAGGCAAAAGGCCCCGCAATGGCTGGCCAGGCTGATCGCCTCGGCCAGGGGCCAGCCGGCCGCCAGGGCCGCGCAGACGCCCGCGGCGAAAGAATCCCCCGCCCCGTAGGCGTCCACCGGGGGGGCCGCCAGCCGGGGCGCGGCGAAACGGCCCCCCGGCTCCACCGTGCTGCCCGCCGCCGCCTCGGTGGCGATGGTGTGCGCGGGCGGACGCCAAGGCAGATCGGGCGGAATCGCTTCCGCGGGATCCAGGGCGCTGCCCACCAGGGCGTCGAGCACCACGCCGCTCTCCAGCAGCACCGGCCAGCGCACCCTCGGGGTGGCCGCCAGCAAGGGCGAGCGCCGGGCCCAGCGGAGCCCCTCGGCGTCGGTGGCCGTCACGAACACCCCGGCCATCTCCTCCAACCGGCGCCAGGGCAGCCCATCGGCGGCGCATGGCGTCAGCCGCTCCCCCAGCACGGTGATCGTGCGCTCCCCCCGCCGGTCCACCCAGCTCACCCCCCGCCGGGTCGGGGCGTCCCGCCAGGCCACATGCACCTCCAGCCCCAGGGCCTCCAGATCGCTCGCCGCCCTCTCCCCGACGCGATCGCGGCCAAGGGAGGTGAAAAACGCCACGGGCTGGCCCGTCAGCTTGGCCATCTGCACCGCCACCACGGCGCCGCCCCCCGCGGGCAGGTCGATTCCCTCGCTGGCGCGGGTGATCTGGCCGGGCTCCGGCAGACGCTCCACCCGCAGAAAGGTCACCACCTCCACATGGCCCACCACGGCCAGCCGCAGGGGCGGCAAGTCCCGCAGGCGCTCCAAGGGCACCAAGGGGTGGCGCTCTGAGCTCGGCCCTGGGGGATCAGCCACGCCAAGCCTCCTTTCCGCGCCGCAGGGCCGCCAGTTCCGCGGCGTCGCCCGCCCGCGCGAACAAATTGGTGCGCCGCTCCAGGGCCACGGTGGAGGGAATCGTGGGATGGCCCGCCCGCCGCTCCCGCCTCACCGAGGCCAAGCGCTCGGCGATCGCCGCCAGATGGGGGGCTTCGGCGACGGCCCAGCTCAAATTCGCCTCGGTGTACTCATGGGCGCACCACACCCGGGTCTCGTCCGGCAACGCCATCAGCCGCCGCAGGGAGGCATGCATTTGCTCCGCCGTGCCCTCAAACAACCGTCCGCACCCACCGGCGAACAGGGTGTCGCCACAAAACAACTCCCCCCGCCGCCCTGGCCCGTCCGCGGGCAGGTAAAAGGCCACATGGGCCCGGGTGTGGCCTGGCACCTCCAACACGTGCGCCCGCCGTCCCAGCAGGGGGATCACCTGGCCCTCGACCACACCATCGGTTTGACACGGGATGCGCGCCCGATCCGCCGCGGCGGCGAACACCCGGGCCCCGGGCCAACGGCGCAGCAAACCCGGCGTGCCCCCGATGTGATCGCTGTGGTGGTGGGTGTGAAGGATGGCCACCAAGGCCAACTGGCGCCCCTCCAGCCACTCCCGCACGGGCCCATCCACCGCCGGATCCACCACCACCGCCTCCCGGCCGTTGTGCAGCACAAACACATAGTTGTCGTGGAGCACGGGCAGGGCCACCACCTCCGTGGCCTCGGCGGGGGACATGGCGCGGATGGCGGTGACTCGAAGGCTAAACCCCTCTCGATAGTCTCTTGACATCTGCCTTCGCGCGGCTGGCCCGCGCTTGCCATGTTCACCATCGCTCTGGCCAAGGGCGCCCTGCTGGCCGATTCCATCCGCTGCTTCCAGCGGGCCGGCCTGGATTTCTCCGATCTGCTCAACCCGGATCACCGTCAGCTGATGGTGCCCAGCCGCTGCGGCCAGGCCCGTGCCCTGCTGGTCCGCAACGCCGACGTGCCGGTGTATGTGGCCTACGGCCAGGCCCAACTGGGAGTGGTGGGGGAGGACGTGCTGCGGGAGCATCAACTGCCCGTGGCCAGCTTGGTGGACCTCGGCTTTGGCGGCTGCCGCATGGCCGTGGCCGTTCTGGCCTCCAGCGGCTACCAGCGGCCCCTGGATCTGCCGGCCCACTGCCGGGTGGCCAGCAAGTTCACCCGCTGCGCTGAGGCCTATTTCGAGCGGATCGACCTGCCTGTGGAAGTGGTGCACCTCACCGGCTCGGTGGAACTGGGTCCGCTCACCGGCATGTCCGAGGCGATTGTCGATCTGGTGGCCACGGGCCGCACGCTGCGGGACAATGGGCTGGTGGCGATAGAAACTCTCTTCGAAAGCACCGCCCGGCTCATCGGCCACCCCCTCTCCCTGCGACTCGACCCGGGCCCCCTGCGGACCATCGTCGGTCGCCTCGCCGCCGTGGCCCAAAGCCCAGCCCCCTCGGCAACGGCCCCTCCTCTCCCGCGAGGGGCCGCCTCGGTGGCGTCCTGATGGCCTCCCTCGACACCCGTCGCCTCCAACGCCTGCTGCCCTACCTGGCCCAAGACCGGCGGCGCCTGCTGCTGGCCCTGCTGCTGCTCATCCCCCTGGCCCTGGCGGGCGCCCTGCAGCCCCTGCTGGTGGGCCAAGCCATCTCCGTCCTCCGGGGGGAGCCGGTCAGCCCCTGGCTGCGGGAGCTCAGCGTGCCCCAGGCCCTGCGCGCGCTCGTGGGCTTGCTCCTGATGGCCGTGCTCCTGCGGCTCAGCCTGCAAGGCACCCAGAGTTACAACGTGCAGGTGGTGGGCCAACGGCTCACCGCCCGCATCCGGGAGGCCCTGTTCCGCCATGTGCTGGCCCTCTCCCTCCGCTTTCACGACACCACCCCCACCGGCAAACTCGTCACCCGGCTCACCAGCGATGTGGAGGCCTTGGCGGAGGTGTTTGGCAGCGGCGCGGTGGGGCTGCTGGGCGATCTGGTGAGCCTGGTGGTGATCAGCGTCACCATGCTCATGATCGAGTGGCGCCTGGGCTTGATGCTGATCGCCCTTCAGATCCCCGTCACCCTTGGCATGCTCTGGCTTCAGCGGCGGTACCGCCGGGCCAATTACCGGGTGCGAGAGGAGCTGGGCCAGCTCAACGCCGATCTCCAGGAAAACCTCCAGGGCCTGGAGGTGGTGCAGATGTTCCGCCGGGAGGCGGAAAACAGCCGACGGTTTCACGACACCAACCAGGCCTATCGCCGAGCCGTGGACGGGGTGATCTTCTACGACAGCGCCATCTCCGCCATGATCGAGTGGGTGAGCCAGGCCGCCATCGCCCTGGTTTTGGCCGCGGGCGGGAGCCTGGTGACCAGCGGGGCCATGGGCCTGGGCACCCTCACCAGCTTCATCCTGTTTTCCCTCAGGCTCTTCGATCCCCTGCGCCAGCTGGCGGAACGCTTCACCCAAATCCAGGGAGGGCTGACCGCCGTCGAACGGATCGACGAGCTGCTCAGTCGGCCGATCGACATCAGCGACCGGGGCGGCGTCGCCACCGGCGAAGGGGCCCGGCGGGCGACGGCCCGACGCCACAGCCCCGGGGAAGTGGTCTTCGAGTCGGTCCGCTTTGCCTATCGCCCCAACGATCCGATCCTCCACGACCTCAGCTTCCACATCCGTCCCGGAGAGCATGTGGCGATCGTGGGGCCCACCGGATCGGGCAAAACCACCATCATTCGCCTGCTCTGCCGCCTCTACGAACCCCAATCCGGCCGAATCCTCCTCGACGGCACCGACATCCGCGACCTGCCGTTGGCCCTCCTCCGGCAGCGGCTCGGTGTGGTGCTGCAGGACACCTTTTTGTTCAGCGGCAGCGTGGCCAACAATGTGCGCCTTGATTGCCCCATGAGCGATGCGGAGGTGGAGCGCCTCTGCCAGGAGCTGGGCCTGGGCACCCTGCTGCGGCGCCTGCCCGATGGCCTGGCCACCCCGCTGCGGGAACGGGGCGCCAACCTCTCCTCCGGGGAGAGGCAGCTGCTGGCCGTGGCCCGGGTGGCCGCCCGCGGCCCCTCCGTGCTGGTGATGGATGAGGCCACGGCCTTCCTGGATCCCTCCACGGAAGCCACCCTCCAGCGCGACCTCGACCACCTCTTGCAAGGCCGCACGGCCATTGTGATCGCCCATCGCCTGGCCACCGTGGAGGCCGCGGATCGCATCCTGGTGTTGCGCAAGGGGCGGTTGGTGGAAAGCGGCGACCATCGCCAGTTGCGGGCCGCCGGTGGCCTCTACGCCCAGCTCGCCGAGCTGCAGGAAAAGGGATTGGCCACGTTCTGATCTCCCGGGTGGATGTCGCGCTCGAGCCAGGCCCCGATCAGCGCGGCCAGCTCCCTGGGCTTTTGCACCATCGGCAGGTGTCCGGCCCCCTCCAGGATTTCCAGCTGGTGATCGGCCGCGTAGCCCGCCAGGTGGCGCACGTACCGGGGTTCCATCACCTGGTCCTGGCTGCCGGCCACCCAGAGGCTGGGCACGGTGAGGGCATGGGCCAACCGGGGCAACTGCCGCACCGCCCCCCGGTTGGTGCCGCAGGCCAAGAGCCCCCGGGCCGCCCGCGGGTCGGCCAGCAAGGGGGAGCGCACCCTCGCCAGCAGGGGCCAATGGGCCAGGGCCCGGGGTCGCAGATGGAGCAGGAGCGATCCCCCGCGGCGCAGCTGGCGGAAGGGCCGAGGTTGATAGACCCCCCCCCCGGCGCCGATCTGCACCAAACCCTTCAGCTGATCGCCCAATCGGGCCGCCGCGTGCAGCGCCACGCTGCCCCCCAGGGAATGGCCCACCAGCACCACCGGCCGGCTCCCCAGCTCCCGCTCCACCCAGCCCGCCACCCAGCCGCCATAGCTGGCCAAGCTGGGTTGCAACCCTCGGGGTCTGGGGGTGGAGCCAAACCCCGGCAGGTCAGGGCCCACCAGGGTCCAGCGGGGTTGGAGTTCCTGGCCCAGACGCTCCCAGAGCCTGCCGGACAGCAGCCAGCCATGGAGGGCCACCAGGGTTGGAGGTTGGGCGGGGTCGCCGCTCACGCTCAGCTGGGACATGGCGAGATCACCTTCGCGCACCCCGGCGGTGATCCGCCAGGATCTTCAGACTGCGTTGCTCTTCCTCAGCCCGTGACCGGTCCGGTCCACCCGTCCCCCTCCAGTCCGCCAAGTCGCGCGGCGCTCCTCAACACCCTCTACGGAGCGGGCCATCGCCTCTGCGATCTCCCCGGCGCCAAGCTGGAGGCGGTGCTCAGCCTGGAGCGGCCGATCGACTTGATTGAGCTGGAGGCGATTTGCGACGCCGTCGGTTGGAACCGTCGGCCCCAGCGGCGGGTCCGCAAGGCTCTCATCCACAGCCTGTTGCGGGTGGGCCTCTGGCGCCACGACCCGCGCCAACCCCGGCTGGTGGGTTTCGCCCGTTGCACCGGCGATGGCGTGGTGGACGCCACGGTGTGGGACGTGGCGGTGCACCCCCTCTACCAAGGCGTGGGACTAGGGCGGCAATTGATGGAGTATGTGATCGCCAATCTGCGCGGCATGGGGGTGGAGCGGGTGACGCTCTACGCCGATCCCGATGTGGTGGAGTTTTACAGCCACCAGGGCTGGGAGCTGGAACCTCAGGAGCGCCGCTGCGCCTTCTGGTACGCCCCGTAGCGCTCCGCCAACCGTTGGGGATCCTCTCCCCGTCTCCAGGCGCGGCGGAGCTGGGCATTGCGCCACCAGGTTTGCAGCGGGCCGTACCGTCGCCAGCGCCGTCCATCCACCACATAGCGGCCCGGCAGAAGCCGAACCGGCATCTGGGCGCGCAGCCGCAGGGCCAGATCCAGATCCTCCATCAAGGGGATCGGCGCCATGCCCCCCACCCCGGCCAGGGCCTGCCGGTGCACCAACAGCCCCTGGTCCCCGTAGGGCAGCTTGCGCACCCTGGTGCGCCAGGCCACGAGAACCTCCACCAGGCGCAACCCCACCGACTCCCCCGCGATCCCCAAATGGAACGCCCAGCAGAAGCGGGGGCCCCGCCGGATCGCCCGCTCCACCGCCAGGGCCCACCCGGGGGGCAGCCGGCCATCGGCGTGGAGCAACAACAACCAGGGGGCCGAGCTGGCCGCGATCCCCGCACCCAATTGAAGGCCGCGATTGGGGCGGCCCCGCGAGACCAGGGCCCCGGCCAGGCGGGCCACGGAGGGGGTGCCATCCACGCTCCCCCCGTCCACCACCCACACCTCCCGCACCAGCTCCGGCGCCCGGGCCAGATCGGCCAACAGCGAAGGCAACCGGGGCGCTTCATCCAGAGCGGGGATCACCACCGCCAAGGGGGGCTCATCGCCAGGGGACCAGGTCATCGTCACGGTCCAGATCATGGCGCTCCGCCAACAGCACCGGGGTGAGGCCCGCGGCGGCGGCCGCCTCGACGGTGCGGCGCCACACGCGGGCTCCACCCCAGGGAATGGGGCTGTGGGCTCCGGCGAACAGCTGGGGAGCCTTGATCTGGAGGGAGAGGCCGATCAGCCAGTAGCCCCCGTCAGAGGCCGGACCAAGCACCAGGGCGGAGCGGCGCAGGGCGGCGAAGGCTTCCAGGAGATCGGCGCGGCAGAGGTGGGGCAGATCGGTGCCCACCAGCACCAACTGGTGAATCCCCTCCCGGCGCGCGCGAGCCACCTGGCGTTGCAGCCGCACCCCCAGGCTCCCCTCCCCTTGGCCCACCAGCCGATCCACCGGCAGCTTCCGCCCCAGGCGGCTGATGGCCCGGGGCCCCACCCCGCTGAGGGCCAACACCACCTCGATGGCCCTTCCCTCGGCTTGGCCATCATGGGCGGCCTGGCGGGCGGCCGCCAACCCGTGCCAGAGCAGCTGGCCCTGCACCGCCGCCGCCCGCCGAGCCCCGATGCCCGCGGCGAGCCGTCGCTTGCAGCGGCCAGGGGCGGGCCAGCGTCCCAGGAGCACCAGGCGCTGGCGGGTGGCCGGTACCGCCCCCCGCCGGCGTCCCCCGGGCCTGGGCCTCACTCCTGGCGGGGAAGATTGCCCGGACGCACCGACAAGTCGAGCCTGGTGTCCGAGCGCCGCACCCGCAGGGCCAGGGGTTCACCGATCTGGGCCTGATCCACCAGCAGCTGCACCTCGGAGGGGTTTTTCACCGCCTGCCCCCCCACGTTCTCAATGAGATCACAGGGCTTGAGGCCCCCTTGGGCCGCGGGACTCCCCTCCATCACATCGACCACCACCACCCCGTTCACCTCTGGCAGGCGGCATTGGTTGGTGCTGCTGTTGATCTCCTGGGCCAATTGGGGCGTGAGGGCCTCCAGACGCACTCCGATGTAGGGATGGGTGGCGTAGCCCCGCTCCATGATTTGGGCGGCGATCTTGCGGGCGGTGTTGATGGGAATGGCGAAACTCAATCCCGCCCCCGGCGCTTGGCGAATCGCGGTGTTCATGCCGATCACCAGGCCCCGATCGTTGATCAGCGGGCCGCCGCTGTTGCCAGGATTCACCGCCGCGTCGGTCTGCAGGTAGGGCACCCGTTGGCCCTCGCCCACGGCGTTGGTGCGCTGGATGGCGCTGATGATTCCCGCGGTGACCGTGTTGTCAAGGCCCAGCGGATTGCCGATGGCGATCGCCCATTCCCCTGGACGCACCTTGTTGGAATCCCCCAGGGGGGCCACGGGCAGACCCGTCGCCACCACCTTCACCACCGCCACGTCGGTGAGGGGATCGGCTCCGAGCACCTTGCCGGAAAAACTGCGCCCGTCCGGCAGGGTCACCCCCACCTGGTTGGCCCCGTCCACCACGTGGGCGTTGGTGAGGAGCACCCCATCGGAGCGGGTGATGAAGCCCGAGCCTTGGCCTTGCTGTTGCTGGATCGAGGGGCCCTGGCCAAACAAGCCCCCGAGGGGGTTGAGGCTCCGCTTGATTGTGTCGATGCGCACCACCGCGGGCCCGACTTTCTCCACGGCGGAAACGATGACATTGCCGGTGGCCTGAAGGGTCGGCGTGGGAATGGCGTCGCTGACGCGCTGTTTTTCCACCAGGGGAGCCCGCCGCGACCAGGTCAGGGAGCAGCCCCCCAGCAGGTTGAGCAGGGCCGCCAGAGAGAGCAACAGTGGGATGGGGCGGGCAACCATGACACACGGGGGGCCGAGGGGCATTAAAGGGCAGCGATGAACCGGGAGACCACCCTCCACCTGCTTATATTCCCTCTTCCATGACGGAACGGGTGGTGCGGCAGGGCGAGGATCTATGGCCCCAAGTGCAGGACGCCCTCCAGGCCACCCTCAGCAAGCCCACCTTTGAAACCTGGATCCGGCCGGCCCGCTGCAAGACGTTCCAGGACCACCACCTGAGGCTGGAAGCACCGAACAGCTTCGCTTGCACCTGGCTGCGGAAGCACTACCTCAGCCAAATCGAGCAACTAGCCTCCGATCTGGTCCAACACCCGGTCACCGTGTCGGTGGATGTGGCCGAGGAAGACTCCTCCCTGTCGGCACCCCTTCCGGCCGCGGGAGCCGAAGGAGGGTGGCCCGGGCCCGCGGGGGGCGCTGACGCCAGCCCATCGAGAGCCCGCGACAAGGCCGCCGGAAGTGAGAACGGACGGGGGGAAGTGCTGGGCGGAGAGGCGGGACTCAACCCCCGCTACGTGTTCAGCCGGTTTGTGGTGGGTCCCAACAGCCGCATGGCCCATGCCGCCGCCCTGGCCGTGGCTGAGGCCCCGGGGCGAGAATTCAACCCCTTGTTTCTGTGCGGTGGGGTGGGACTGGGCAAAACCCACCTGATGCAGGCCATTGGTCACTATCGACTGGAAATTCAACCGGACGCCAGGGTGTTTTATGTCTCCACGGAAACCTTCACGAATGATCTGATCCAGGCGATCCGCAAAGACGGCATGCAGGCCTTCCGCAACCGTTACAGAGCGGCGGATTTGATTCTGGTGGATGACATCCAATTCATCGAGGGCAAGGAATACACCCAGGAAGAGTTTTTCCACACCTTCAACGCCCTGCACGAGGCGGGGAGGCAAATCGTCATCGCCTCCGACCGACCACCGAACCAAATTCCCCGCCTTCAAGAACGGTTGATCTCCCGCTTCTCCATGGGACTCATCGCCGATATTCAAGCGCCAGATCTGGAAACCCGCATGGCGATTCTCCACAAAAAGGCTGAGCAGGAACACATGTCTCTGCCGCGCGACTTGATCCATTACATCGCCGGTCGCTTCACTTCCAACATCCGTGAGTTGGAGGGAGCCCTCACCCGTGCCGTGGCCTTTGTCTCCATCACCGGGCTACCCATGACGGTCGACTCCGTCGCACCCATGCTGGATCCGGGCGGCACCTCGGTGGAGGTCACCCCCCAACAGGTGATGGACAAGGTGGCGGAGGTGTTTGAGGTCGCCATTGAGGAAATGCGAAGCCCTAGCCGCAAGCGAGCGGTGAGCCAGGCCCGCCAGGTGGGGATGTTTCTGATGCGTCAAAGCACCACCCTCTCCCTGCCAAGGATTGGCGAGGTGTTTGGCGGAAAAGATCACTCCACGGTGATGTACGCGGTGGAACAGGTGGAAAAAAAGATCAACAACGACCCCGCCTTGGCACGTCGCATCCAGCAAGTGAGAGATTTGCTGCAGATTGATTCCAGGAAACGCCGCTGATCATGAGACGAATTTTGCTGGTGATGAATCAACCCCCTGGCTGCAGTGGTGTGCAGGCATTGATTTACAACAAGATTCTTCCCTTCACCGATGCCAATGGATGGGAGTTGCACTTTGCTGGTCCCGCGCCCTGGCTCTGCTCCGTGATCACGGAATCCTTGCCTTACCCCCCGGAACGACTTCATTACACCACCAATGTATCACCGTCCCTGCGGTTTTCCGTGCGAAAGAATCGCCACCCCAAATCCACCCTCCCCTATCTGGTCTTTGGTGGCCTGCAATGGCTGGCCCGCACGTTGGAAAAGATCTGCGCCCACAACAGCGAGGCCTTTTTGCTCCGTGGATTGGAGAACACGATTCGCCAGGCTGAAAGACGCTGGGGGTTTGACCTGATCGCGGGCAAAAGCCCCGACTTCAAGATTCTCGAACTGGTGGGCCAACTGACCCACTCCATGGGCAAGCCATTTGTGGCTCTCGTGGATGATCCCTATGGCGCACGAGATGAATCGGGCTTCTATCCTAAAAGCCCGGAGTTACAACGCCAGATTCTCAGTCAGAGCCGCGGGGTGATTTTTATGTCACCCCTTACCCGCCAGCGTTATGTGGAAGCGGGGCTGGTTGAGGCCAGCAAAGCGCACTGTCAAACCGACAGCTATCCGGAGGTCAGCGAGTTGTATGCCTCCGGGCGCAGTCCACTCGCCCGCCGCGACGCGGGCCCCGCCAAGGGACCGTTGCGAATGGTCTATCTGGGCATGTTGCCCGAGTGGCGGCCGATCGAACCCTTCCTCGAGGCCTTCCATCGCTTCTCCCAACAGCCTGAACATGAGGCGCCTCCATTGTCTCTAGACATTTTTGGCTTCGTTTACGGTCAGGCGCGCCAGCGGATCCAGAGCAATGCCACCCTGGCCCAGAGGATCCATCTTCATTCGATGGTGGCCTATGCCGAATCCCACTGGTTGGCGGAAGATGCTGATATCCAGTTGGTGGTCATTGGCCCCCGGCATCTTGATAATTATCCCTCCAAGTTTTTCGACTATCTAGCCCACAACAAACCGGTCTTGGTGCTCGGTCCACCTCAAAATCCCCTGCGACACATTGTGGAGGATCTGGCGATTGGCCTCTATGTCGATGGTCGATCCTCGGAAGACATCCTCGTCGCGCTCCACACACTGCAAAATCAATACCCGACCTACAAAAACGCCTACCTTGCCAATGCCCAGAAAATCGAGGCCTACAGCGCCCATCAAGTGGCCGCCAACTTCTGCCGTTTGCTGGATCAATGCCAGGAAGGCGGCCGTCGGTCCGCCGTCAAGCTTTCGTGATGGGCTCAGAGCGATCCATGCCTTCCACTTCCCCGGCAAACACCCGGCTCACCAAAATATCTTCCGCTTCGATGGTCATCAGATCGGCCCGGGTGAGGGATGAACCCATTTTGTTGAACAGCCGATTGGCTTGACGCATACGGGCGCGATCAATGGCGTTGCGAATGGAGCGCGCATTAGCGAAATAAGGCAATTGGCGCCGGCGTTTGATGTAAAGAGAAAAAGCCGCTGTAGCTTCATCACTGAAGCGATAATTTTCACTGGCCAGGATGAGCTTGGCGATGAGAAGAAGCTCTTCATCACTGTAATCAGGGAAATCAATGTGGTTGGCCACCCGCGATGACAGACCAGGATTGGACTGATAAAAAACATCCATCCTCTCTTTGTATCCAGCGAAGATCACCACAAGATCATTGCGTTGATTCTCCATCACCTGGAGCAAGATCTCAATCGCCTCTGAACCGTAGTCTCTCTCATTGTCGGGACGGTAGAGATAGTACGCCTCATCAATAAACAACACGCCACCCATGGCTTTTTTCAACATCTCACGAGTTTTTGGCGCCGTATGGCCGATGTATTGACCCACTAAATCGTCGCGGGTCGCCGTCACCACATGGCCCTTGCGCACATAGCCAAGGCCGTGAAGAATTTTCGACATCCGCTCCGCCACCGTGGTTTTTCCCGTGCCTGGATGGCCCGTGAACGACATGTGCAGACTTGGAGGGGTGGTTTGCAGCTCCATTTGTTCCCTCGCCCGATTCACCACCAACAAGGCGGCAATTTCCCGGATGCGGGCCTTCACCGGTCGCAGGCCGATCAGCTCCCGATCCAGGTTGCTCAGCAACTCCTGGATCCCCGCCGTGTCATAGGCGCTCCGCAGATTGATGCGCGGCTCGTCCGCCCCCCCAGCCTCAGAGAAGCTCATCAATCGCCGCCGCGAACGACTGGTCGCTGGGCCCGATGGTGCCAGGCTCCTCCTCAGCGCGCACGGTCAAATTGACGTACGTGCGCCCAAAGCTGATGTCGGGAAAGCGGCCTTCCCGCTCCGAGAGGGTGTTGAGCCGCTCCAGAAACTCCCGCGTGCTCTCATAGTCCGCAAACTCGATGCGCCGCTCCAGACGCTCAGGACGGGCTCGGTGAGTCCAGGGTTGTTCCATTTCGCCAGGTTACGCCCGCTCCGCCACCGCCCCGGGGGCATCGAGGCAATCGGTGCGGGCCTGGCTGAGTCGGCTCGCCCAGGCCGCGGCATGGGCCTGATTGGCCGCCCGCTCGGAGGCCAACGGGCTCTCCAGGGGGTGGGGGAAGGTGCCCCGAATGGCCGCGTTGGTCACGCAAAACATGGCCTTCTGAAAACTCATGCAGATCTTCACCCGCACATCCCCTTCCCCCCGGCCCTTCTCCTGATACCAGCTGTGCAGCCGTTGGGGCAAATGCCGGTACATGTCCTGCATCAACAGGCTGGGAGGAATTCCCGCGCCCATCGTGGGCAGGGGATCGGCGTACAGGGCGCCGTAGGCGAACGCGCTCTGTTCCGCGGGAATCTGCTGGGCCTGGGCATTGAACGACACCGTGCCCAGAAACGGGGTGCCGCGGAGAAACACGGCCTCCACATAGGGCACGGCCACATCCATCAAGAAGGTGAGCCCCGCCTCCGGCGGCAGCACCCAAAACGGCTGCCCGGCCAAGGTCACCTGATAGGTGATGGGATTGGCCGCCGCCGCCACCAGGCCTTCTTGGATGAACACCACCACCTGCTCGATGGAGCTCACCTCCCCCTTGTGTTCCGCCTCCGCCAGGGCCAAGAACAGATCGCTCATCACGCGCCAGAACTGGCCCAGGGCGTGGGTCGTGGCGGCGGAACGGATCAGTTCCGGCAGAAACTCCGGGAACAGGGGATGGAGCAGCGCCAGGAGGGGGTCGCGACTGGTTTTGCGACGGATGATCGCGGCACAAGCTCCTCGAAACGCCTCACCGTCCAGATAGGCGTCCAGCCCTCCGGTGCCATGCCAGAGCATGGCGCGCATGCAGTACTCCGCATACTCAAAATTGATGCGATCATGAATCAAGTGCCGCCAAATCTTGGCGGGACTGTGATCACCATCGAAAAATTTGAGGATTGGAAAGGGGTTGAGAAACTGCGTTTCAGCCTGATAAATCAAGTTGCGGCTGTAGGCGTCCAACACCACCCCATAACTCTCCAAGACATCCACCACCTGCAGGCAATGGAGGGGAGAGTCCGCCAGCAAGGTCTCCCCGGCCAGAAGCCGACGCTCCAGGTCCCCAGCGGTGGGCAGGCCGCCGGATCGGGTGAGCAGCTCGGGAATGACGGGCATCAGCCCACCCCCTGAACCGCCAGGGCCCGCAGGATTCCAGGCACCCTGGCCATCGCCTCGGTGGTGTGCTCCGAGAGGGTGCCCAGCAGGGAGGGCAGCACCCCCAGAAGCACCACGGCGATCGCCAGGGCCGTGGCGGGGATTGTCTCCCGGGAGGCGACGGGCGCCAGGCGAATGTCGAGCCGGCTGTGGCGCAGGGGATCGACGACGGGGGTGATGGCCAGACGGCCGAAAAACACCCGATTGACCATGAGCAGGAAATAGACCGCCGTGAGCCCTGAGCCCACCATGCACACCAGGGTGGCTGCGGGAAAGGAGGAGATGGCGCCGCGAAACACCAGAAACTCCGAAATGAATCCCGACATTCCGGGCATGCCCGCGCTGGCCATCACTCCAAGAATCATCAAGGTGCCTGTGAACGGCAACCCCCGCTCGGGATTCAACAATCCGCGCAACACCTCCAGATCGCGGGTGCCGGTTTTGCGGTACACGATGCCCACCAGCAAAAAGAGAAGGGCGGAAATCAGGCCATGGCTCACCATCTGAAATTCCGCTCCCAACAAACTCACCGGGGTGGCCGCCGCCGCCGCCAAAAGAATGGAGCCCATGTGGCCCACGGAGCTGTAGGCCACCATCCGTTTCATGTCGCGTTGGGCAATGGCCGCCAGGGAGCCGTAGAGCACGGAGATGGCCGCCCAAATCGCCAGCCAGGGGGCCAGTACGGCCCAGGCCTCAGGAAACAGGCCCAGACCGAATCGCAAGATCCCATAGGTGCCCAATTTCAGCAGCACTCCGGCCAACAACACCGACACGGGAGTTGAAGCTTGGGTGTGGGCATCAGGCAGCCAGGAATGAAAAGGCACCAGGGGAACCTTGATGCCAAATCCCACCAGCAGCATGGTGAGCAGCACCACCTGGCCGCTGAGGCCCAGCTGCTCATGGCCCACAGGCAGGAAGCTGAAATCGGCCGCCCCTCGCAGCACGGCCAGGGCCAGGAAGGTGGCGAGGATCAGGATGCCGGAAAACGCCGTGAAGATCAGAAACTTCGTGGCGGCCTTCGCCTTGTCCGCCCCTCCCCAAACGGAGATCAGCATCCACAGGGGGATCAGTTCCAGCTCATAGAACAGCAGGAAGAGCAGCAGGTTTTGGGCGAGAAAAGCGCCATTGACCGCCCCGCTGATCAGAAGCAGCAAGGCGAAGTACACCCGGGGGCGCTGACTGATGTCTCGGGTGCAGATCACCGCCACCAGCGTCAGGGCCCCATTGATCAACACCAAGGGCAAGGAGAGCCCATCGATGGCCAGGCTGTAAGTGAGGCCGAGGCCGTCGATCCAGGGCAGCGACTCGCCCAATTGCGGGCCCCCCCGCAGGGGATCGACAGCCCAAAGCACCACCACACTCCAGACCACCTGCAGAGACAGCACCACCAACGCCACCTTTCGCATCAAGCCAGGTTCGGGCTTCCCTGGCCACAGCGCCAGGAGCAGCGCCCCAAGGAAGGGAATCAATAACAGCAGGCTCAACATCAGGTCACCTCAGCGTTGGAGCCAAACCAGGCCCACAAAAAGAACCACAATGGCCGTGACCACCGTGAACACATAACTCTGAAGCTGACCGCTCACCCCAAGCTTCAGCCCCTCCGCCGTGGCCAGGGAAGCCGTCCCCACTTTGTCGGCCATGCGATTCACGATCTGGCGATCGCAGCCATTGATCAGCCGGGCCAACCCAGCCACGAAGGCCACGATCGTCTGGCGATACAACCATTCGGTGTGGAAGTCGGCGGCAAGCAAATCTTGCAGGGCCCGTAGGGGGCGAATCACCGAACGGGTGGAGAAGCTGGCCACCGGGAGCAACAGCTCCGACCCCAGGCCCAGCAGGCCGCTGGCGAGCACGAGGAGGCCCGCGGTGGTGGAGACGGGACCCAAGGCGAGGGAGGTGTGCTCCAAACGCGCCAGCACAGCGGGTAGGAGGGTCATCAGCACGCCCATGCTCACCATGGGCAGGGCCATCCACCAGATCACCTCCGGGGCGCGCCGGGTTTTGGGCTGGGGCTGACCCAGAAACACCTGCCGATACACCCGCACCAGATTGAACACCGTCAAGCCGTTGGTGAGCAGCACCACTCCCGCGAACAGGGGGCTCTGGGGGAGCAGGGCCTCCACCAAGCGGGAGAGGCACCAAAACCCAGCCAAGGGAAACACGCCGGTCAGGGCCGCGCCGCCGAAGAGATAAGCGCTGGTGGTGGCGGGCATGCGTCGGGCCAGTCCACCCAGCTGGGTGATGTCCTGGCAATTGGTGGTGGCGATCACCGAACCCACGCTCATGAAGAGCAGGGCCTTCGCCAGCCCATGGGCGAGCAACAGCAACAGGGCGATGGCGGTTTGGCGCTCGGCGATGGCGATGAACACCAGGCCCAAAAACGACGTGGTGCCGTAGGAAAACGCCCGTTTGAGATCGACCTGGGCGATGGCCACCAGGGCTCCAGCTAGGGCACTGATCGTGCCCACCACCAGCAGCGCGTTCACCGCCAAAGGGGAGAGCTGGAGCAAGGGCCTCACCTTCACCAGCACCAAAGCCCCGCAGGTGACCACGGCGGAGTTGCGCAGGATCGAGGCGGGATTCGGACCTTCCATGGCCTCGTCCAACCAGAGGTGCATGGGAAATTGCGCACATTTCCCCATCGGTCCAGCAATCAGGCCCAAGCCGATGAGGGTGCCGGCCAGGGGGCTGATCTGTCCATCCTGTAGGGCCGTGGCCGACCAGCGCTCCAGGGCGTCAAAGGAGAGGGAAGGGGCCCAAGCGGCCAGGGCCACCAGACTCATCAACAACAACACATCGCCCACCCGCTTGGTGAGGAAGGCGTCGCGGGCGGCCGTGACCACCAGGGGCTGGGCGTACCAAAAACCCACCAAGAGGTATGTGGAGAGGGTGAGCATCTCCAGCAAGAAGTAAGAGATGAAGAGGTTGCTGCTCAGCACCACACCAGCCATCGCCCCCTCAAAAAACCCCCCCAGCGCGTAAAAACGGGCCAGCGACCATTCCTTATCGAGATAGCCAAGGGCAAAGACCTGCCCCACCAGGCTCATGAACGTCACCAGCTCAAGGGCCGCCAAGTTGGTGAGTGAAAGATCCAGGCCGATCCGCAGATCCAGATCAGCCACATGAAACCAGGGCCAATCCAAGGATTGGGGGCCCAAACTCCACACCTCTTGAATGATCAAGCTGCCGTGAAGCACAGCGATCAACGTCACCAACATGTTCAAGTAGGCGGCCGGCCTGGGACCGTTGCGTTTGATCCAACCCGCCGCCCAAGGCAGGGAGAGCAACACGCCACTGAATCCGTAGACGGGAATCAGCCAGGCCAGTTGGATCGGGAGGGGTAAGGCTGACGCCACAGGGGTGGGGAAAAGGGAGCCAATCAAATCGCCGCCCTAGCCAAGGCGGGGGTGGAGTGGGCCTCCAAGCTCCCTAGCCAGGAGTCAAGCTCCTCTCCATGCTGCCGCTCCTCGCGCCAGAGTTCGAGAAAAAAGGCTTCATTGTCGTCATCGCCAATCCGCTGGCAGAGGGCGATGGCGTCGGCGTAGTGGGCCACGAGCGACTCTTCGAGCGTTCGATTGAGCCTCAGCAAGCTCACCAGGTCGGCGGCATGGCGGGCGGGTCGCAGCTGGGAGGCACCGGGCGCCACCCCCAAGTGGATCATGCGATCGACAATTCTCTCCGCGTGCCGCATCTCCTCCACGGTCTCGCGGCGAAAGCGATCGGCCGCGACACTGTCGCCCCAACCCTCCACCAACACCGCTTGGGTGAGGTATTGCTGAACGGCGGTGAGCTCCAGGCTGAGGGCTCGCCCCAGGTCCGCGAACACCCTGGGATGGACGGTGGAGTGGGCCATCAGAGCCGGCGGGTGGCGCCGCTAGCGGCAAGGGCTGGCTCCAATTCCCCATGGGGCCGGGCAATGATGTGGGCCGCCACCAGGCCATCCCCCACCCGTTCGCAGGCATCGGCCCCAGCGCGCACGGCGGCGTTCACCGCGCCGGTTTCACCCCGCACCATCACGGTGACATAGCCGCCACCCACAAATTCACGGGCCACCAAGGTGACTTCCGCCGCCTTGGTCATCGCGTCAGCGGCCTCAATCGCTGGCACCAGGCCCCGGGTCTCGATCAACCCCAAGGCCACGCCCCCCCGGGAGGCGGGGGGCACGGCACGCACCGGGCGGGAAGGCTGGGAGGGCACCGGTGGGCTCCCAGCCCCGCCCACCAGACCCCCAGTGGCTGACCCCACCGGAGCGGCGGGGGTGGGAAGGCTGGCGGGGGAGGACGAACCGGACTCGGCGGGAGACTCGGACGGGGGTGGGGTCTCAGCGGCGGATGGGGCTTGAGGCGGGGAGACGGCCATGGGGGGAAGGAGGGCGAAGGAACTCTCCTCCACCACCTCCACCACCGGGGGTGGTGGGGGGGCCGAGGGCTTGGCCGAAGCCGAGCGCCGGCGGGTGGTGGTGGCGCGGGAGGCCGCCTGTGATCCGGTTCCCTTGCGTGCTGGGCGGCTGGAACGGGAGGAAGAGCTGGCCATGGCGCGGGAAGGGAGGGGGGGAAGGGGGAATGAAGAGGGGGGCGGCCTGAAAGCCGCCGGAAGAAGCCTCAGCCGTCGGGTTCCCAAAAATCGATGATTCCGCCGATCGTCAAGTCGGTGTGGACCTCGGGATTGCCGCAGGCAAACCGGGCGGCGCTGCCACTGGCGGTGAACACCCAATTGCCGACGGAGGCACCGACCGGATCCACGGCGACGCTCAGCTTGCCTTTGCTGGTGCGCAGAACCCGAAGATTCATGTGGGCCAGGCCCTCCACCCGCTGGGTGCAGACCAAGGATCCCGCCACCTGCATGATCTCCATCAGCTCTTTCCTCCGCCATTGCTCGTGGCTCCCTGGCCCGCGCCGCCTGGCGTGGCTGGGGTGGCGGCGCTGGCCGCGGATTTCGCCGCGTCGGGATCCCAATGGTCGATGATCCCGACGATGGTGAGATCACTGGGGTAAGACTTGCTGCCCGCGGCCTCCCGCGCCGCGGAACTGCCGACGCAGATCACCCAATCTCCCGGGATGCAGCCCACGGCGTCGACCGCCACTTTCTGGGTGCTGCCATCCAGCACCACCTGCAGATGCTTGTGTTCAAAATCGGGAATCCGGTTGGTGGAGACCAGGGGTTTCACCACTTTGCAGATGATCATGTCAATGGGCTCCCGCTGTCGCGAATGAGATCGTGGAACCCACCGCCTCGGCGGGTATGTGACGATCCTGATCCCTCACCGTCAAAAGGACGTGAATCAGACCCCGCTGATACAAATCAGCGTAACGGGTCTCGATGGCGGTCTGCACCCGTTTGGCGTGGAGCACAGCCCGCTCCCTACCGCCGGGCACTTGGCCGTGGTAATCAAAACGAACCACGACGGGGATGGGCAGGCCGCGGGAAACATTCAAGCCTTTGAAAATCTTGACGCCCACATCCAGATCGGCGGCCCCTTCCTCCACGGTGTCCATATAGGCGAAGTAGGTGAGATTGCGCAGATGGATTTCCTTGAAACCAATCCCCACCCCGATGAAGCGCTCGGCGTGACCCGCGTCGGGGTAATGGCCTCCATGCACCTGGCGCACGTAGTCGATTTGGGAGATGTTGTTGATCAGCAGGCGGCTGATGAAGCGCACCATGCCCGGGTCGGGAGGGGAGGGCGCCGCCTGCTCCACCAGGCCGCTGATGCGCTGCTGGGCCTCGGCCGCGGAGAGATGGCGCGTGGCGTCGTAAACCGCCTCGGCCTCCAGCCAGGTGTCGGGATCGGTGCCCCCATCCCGACCCGGCACGTGCACACGAATGGCGTCCGTGTCGGTGTCGATGCCCATCAACAGGAGGTCGACCGAGGCGCCACAACAAAAGCTGTTTTCAATCGCCGTTTGAAAATCCTTCAACCGCCGCCAACCACAACTGGCCGCGAGTTCGTCATCACTGCCGTGGGCGGCACAGCCCTCGTGGGAGGGATCGCGGGAACTGAAGTGATACAGCACCACCTTCAAATAGCGGGTGTCGGCATGGGCGGGATTGGGGATCGCCTCGCGATAGCGCCGATGCTCGGTCTTCACCCAACGGTTCACGGTGTTTTCGACGTCGAACAAAGCCCCGGCGTGGGGACGGCGGCGAACGGAGCTGAAAGGAATGCGCAGGGCGGAGGCCACGGCATGGGCCAGGCGCCCATCGGCGCAGGGCGTGATGTCGAGGAGATGAAAACCGCACTCCAACAAAAAGGCGTCAAACGCCTCGGCGGCGGGCCCCCCGGGTCGACCGTCGAGGGGATCGTCCTGAAAAAAAGCGGCGCTCGTCTGCTCGTAGGTCTCGAACAAACACCAGGCGTAGAGGGTGCGCATGTCGAGTTGGGTGACCCAGGCCGTCTCCAGAAGTTGGCGGGGCAGCTCAAAGCCCAATTCAGCCCGCGCCAACTCTTGGGCCAACTCCACAAAGCCATCCTCATGCTGGAGGGCGGAGAGGCGCTTGAGCACCGGCACCAGCCGGTCGAAGGCAAGTTTCACCCGGGCGTCATAGGCCTGGAGGGCCGCGTTGGCCCGTCCGTCGGTGAGGGGATGAAGTCCCCTCGATCCCGGGGGCATGGGACGGGACGGGCGGACCTCCGACGACCGATGGGTGCCGGAGCGCACATCAGCCAATCGCTCCCTGAGATCTTCCGGAGACAACTCCCAACGTCGACGGGGTGAGGTAGGAGCTTGCGACCGGGGGGCACTGGCCGGACGTCGTGGCATCGCGATCAGCCCCGGGCTCCGCCGGACACCGTGATCAGGGATCCGGACATGGTGTTGCCGCTGGAGCCGGTGATCCGGCTGACCGGCTCAGGAAGGGCCTCATTGCGCTTGGCCTGGAAGCTGGGCATCGCCGACATGGCGCCGGGCCGGGTGGGATTGCGGCGTCGAGCCGAGGGTCCCTCGGTTCCGGTGACGTGCTTGCCACGGTTCCAATCATCCCCGGTGATCGAGAGCCCGGAGGAGAGACCCTCCCCCGTGACACGCGACTTTGCGCGCTCCCCTGGGGCTGAGGACGGGGCGTCGCCGGCCGCCGGAGCCGAGGGCGGGACGGGGGTGAGGGGTCCTCGAGCCTGGGATCGGGCGGGAGAGTCGAAGCGGAACTGCTCGGTGCCGGTCACCTTGCCCGCGGCCATGTCGAACGGGCCCGTGATGCGACCACCATTTTCGTAGGTGCTGCCCGTGACGGCACCGGTGCGCTCCCGCTCCACCTGGGCGGCCCGGGCGGGGGATTGGACGCTGAACTCCTGCCAGGGGGCGGTGGTGAGGGGTTGGGGGTAATCGGCGGGAAGGGACTCTCCGGTGCCGCAGGCGGCCGCCAATTGATCGGGGCCCACGTAGGGCGTGCCGCTGATGGCTTCACAGGCGCCCCGCTCGGCCCCGGTCATCACCCCGCCGATGCCGGGCTGAATGCCGCTCATCACGGTGCCCATGCGCACGGGGGTGCGCTGGCGAATGTTTTGGGCGTCTCGGGTGGAGCACCACTTGCCCCCGTCTTCCAGTCCCGCGTAGGGGGTGCCGGTGACGATCTTGCAGGTGCCGGGCTCATCTCCTGTCACCTTCTCAGATCGTCCCGTGCGGGTGCCACTCACGACCTGGGATCGGGGGGTGACGCTGAAACCGACCTTGGGGGCCTCTGGAGCGGGCAGGATCCCGCAGAACGACTCGTACTGTTCGGTGCCGATGTACTCATCGCCGGTGATATTGCGGCAGGAGCCCGGCTCGTCGCCCGTGACTCGCCCGCTGCGCCCCACGGTGGTACCGGTGACGCCCGTTCCACGGAGGGTTTGAAAACTACCCACCTTTTCCGGGGCCCGGCCCCTCACCTGGGATTGGTCGGTGACGTATTGATCCCCCGTGAGTTGGCGACCGGATCCGGGTTCATCCCCGGTCACTTTTTCGGAGCGACCCACCAACACGCCCGACACGGGCTGGCCCGCCACGGTGGTCGTCCGACCCACCTTGCGGGGGCTGGGTTGGCTCAGTCCGCAGTAAGCCTGGCTCTGATTGGCGGAGAGATATTCCGTGCCAGTGATGATCTTGCACGTGCCCGGCTCATCGCCGGTCACCTTCTCGGAACGGCCCACCTCATTGCCGGTCACCCGGTTGCCATGGCTGGTGGAGGTGACCGCCACCTTGGCGGGCTGGGTGCCAAGGGGACCGGTCTGACAGAACGTGCTGAACACTTCCGAGCCCATATACTCCGTGCCGGTGACCACGCGACAGGTGCCGGCCTCGTTGCCGGTGGTGGCGGGAGAACGGTTCGCCTGGGTGCCCGTCACGAGCTGCCCCCGGCTGGTTTCCGTGAGGCCAACTTTCCAGTGGGCGTCAGTCGCGGCGGCGAGCTTGGCGCCGTTGCGATTCGGGCCGGTGGGGCGGGTGCCGCCATGGCGAGCGGTGCCCGCCGAACCCACCTTGCATTTGAGCTCTCGCACCTTCTGGGCGAGCTCTCTGCTGGTGAGATCGGGATTCACCTGACGGGCCACGGAAGCTGCGGTGGAGCTGGTGGGCGTGCTGGCCGACTTGCCCCGCTTGGAAAGGGATTCCCGACGGGCCAACACCAGCGCGCGGCTGGGGTTGTATTGGGCGGCGCGCTTGGCGCTGGAGCGCCGATCGCCGTTGCCCGTGCCGCCGCCCAGGCTCTGACGGGACCGGCTGGTGTCCAGGGAAAGGGCGGGCGTCTCCTGGCATTGACAGGGAGCCTTGGCGGCGACCGCCGGCTCGGGCTTGACGGACGTGTCGCGGGCCAGGTCGGTGCGGGTGCGATCCCTCGAAGTGCTCGCCCGTTTGCCGCGTTTGGAGAGGGCCTCACGTCGGGCGAGCACCAGGTCGCGGCTGGGATTGCTGATGGGGCGCGTGGGGTTGCGGCTCACGGAAGGGGGGCGCTCAGTGAACCGCGCGGCGCGCTGGGGAGTGGGAGTGGGGGCGACGGGCGCGGGGGTGGCGACCGGCGCCCTGGAGGGAGCGACTTCCGTGCGAGCCGGGCGCGCGTCGGCGGCCGTGCGCACGCGGATGGGAGCGGAGCTGAAGCGGCCTTCCGCCTTCTTGCCGCCGTTGGTGAGCGCCCTGCGACGCTCCAGAGCGGCTTCACGACTGGATGTACTGGCCATAACCACTCGAGAGGATAAATACCGGGAAGGACGAAACAACCACGTCAACAAACATGGTGTGAAAAAACAGGCGAAGCTTGAGGTGAGCCGGCCAAAGAGGCTCGCCAGATGTTCTGGCTCGCCCCTTTAGTCGACCGTGCTCCACTCGACAGACCGAAAAGACGCTCAGCGTCCCTCAAAAACCACAAAGCAAGCACCCTGGCTTTGGGTGTAAGCGTCGTAACCAACCAGACGAACATGGTGATCGGGATAGGCCCGATGACATGCCTCGAGTTCGTTGACAATCACCCCAAGATCTTTCTCACCGAAAAAGGGAAGTTTCCAGTAAGACCAATAGGTTGCCATCGAACGGCTGGGATGAACGTGCTCAATCAGAGGACTCCAACCCTGGGCGATGATGTAAGCAATCTGGTCGTAGATTTCGTCCTGAGTGAACGGAGGCAGGAAACCAAATGTTTCCAAGGTGGCGACTGTTTGATAGTCACCCACCGCGCTTTTGAAAGGCATGGGGGGAAAGGGTGTCGATGGGATGGAAGTGGCGCGCGGCCGATGGGCTGCATCTACCCCTGATCCAGCGGGAGTCCTGGAGGCTCCAGGAGGTCCCGCCGTTCAGGGAATCACTGCACGTCGAGCTTGTCGACGGTGTCGAACTCAAACTTGATTTCCTTCCAGGTTTCGAGCGCGATGGCCAGCTCAGGACTGTGCTTGGCGGCTTCGGTGAGAATCTCACGACCTTCCCGCTCGATCTCACGACCGGCGTTGCGCGCTTTGACACAGGCTTCGAGAGCCACCCGGTTGGCGGCCGCGCCGGCGGCCGATCCCCAGGGATGGCCGTGGGTGCCACCACCGAACTGGAGCACGGAGTCGTCACCAAAGATCGCGACCAGTGCGGGCATGTGCCACACGTGGATGCCGCCCGAGGCAACGGCGAAGACGCCACCCATGGAACCCCAGTCTTGATCGAAGAAATTCCCGCGGCTCCGGTCTTCCGGCACAAACGATTCACGCAGCTGGTCGATGTAGCCGAGGGTCGACTGACGGTCACCCTCCAGCTTGCCCACCACCGTTCCGGTGTGGAGCTGGTCACCGCCGGAGAGACGCAGGCACTTGGCGAGGACGCGGAAATGAATGCCGTGCTTGGGATGGCGATCGATCACCGCGTGCATGGCCCGGTGGATGTGGAGCAACATGCCATTCTTTCTGCACCACTTCGACAAACCGGTGTTGGCGGTGAAGCCGCCGGTGATGTAGTCGTGCATGATGATTGGTTGCCCGAGTTCTTTGGCAAACTCGGCCCGCTCGTACATCTCCTCGGGAGTGGCGGCGGTGCAATTGAGGTAGTGCCCTTTCTTCTCCCCGGTTTCCTCCTGGGCGGAGCGCACGGCCTCGGCGACGAACTCAAAACGGTTTTGCCAACGCTGGAAGGGTTGGGAGTTGATGTTTTCGTCGTCCTTGGTGAAATCCAAGCCACCGCGAAGGCACTCGTAGACCACCCGGCCATAGTTTTTACCGGAGAGACCAAGTTTTGGCTTGATCGTGCAGCCCAGCAGGGGACGGCCGTACTTGTTCATCCGGTCACGCTCGACCTGGATGCCGTTCGGTGGGCCTTGGCAGGTTTTGATGAAGGCCAAGGGGAAGCGAATGTCTTCCAGCCTCAGATGGCGCAGGGCTTTGAAACCAAACACGTTGCCCACCAGGGAGGTGAGAACGTTGGTGATGGAGCCTTCCTCAAACAGATCGAGGGGATAGGCGATGAAGGCATAGAAGGATTCCTTGTCGCCTGGCACATCTTCGATGCGATAGGCGCGGCCCTTGTAGAAGTCGAGGTCGGTGAGGAGCTCGGACCACACCGTGGACCAGGTGCCTGTGGAAGATTCCGCCGCCACGGCAGCGGCCACTTCCTCTTTGGGAACGCCTTCCTGGCCCGTGCACTTGAAGCAGGCGAGAAGGTCGGTGTCGAGGGGGACGTAGTCAGGAGTCCAGTACGTGTCGCGGTACTCCTTGACCCCAGCGTCGTACTTTTTGCTCATGGGGGTTCTCCGGTTGGGTCGTTGGATAAAGGAAGGGAATCAGCGCCTAGAGCTCGATCCCTCAGTCCTTGGATCCCAGACCGAACGTGCTGTTGAGGGCGGGCTCGACCTCACGGTGAGGACGGGCAATGATGTGGGCGGCCACCAGACCGTCGCCCACCCGCTCGCAGGCATCGGCGCCAGCGCGGACGGCGGCGTTGACGGCACCGGTTTCGCCACGCACCAGGACGGTGACGTAGCCGCCACCGACGAATTCACGACCAATGAGGCGCACTTCGGCGGCTTTGGTCATGGCGTCAGCCGCTTCGATGGCAGGCACCAGGCCCCGGGTCTCAATCATGCCGAGGGCGATGCCCATGGTTTCGTTTGCCATTACCTGCTCCTGGAGGAGGGGGTGGAATGTTCGAGAGCAACCCTGCTCCTGCGCCTGACCTTCCGTCAACCCATTTGGGCTCCGAGGGCCATCACCGTTTCCAGCCGCCGCAATAAGGGGGTCTTATCCCGGGGACACAAATCTTTAGGAAACCATGAAAAAAATCTGACGAACCCCTCCAGCCCCGGGTCGCACGCCCCCGTGAACAGCCGAGGGAAACCGGGCTCAGAAGGCTTCCGCCTCGGAGACAAATCCCACGCCGCCAAAGCGAGCGAGCAGGGGACGGGCCAGCTCACGCAGCGACCCCAACAACGGTTCCTCGCAAAACACAACCACGTGCGCGTTGGCTCCCAAGCCACTGAAATCCATGGCTTCAGAAATTTCCCCCGCCAAGCCGAAGCCGGTGACATGTCGCGTCACCGAATAGCCAGGGGCTCCGGCTTTGCGGATGGTTTTACAAAGCCGATCGACCTCACGCTCGCTGACAAAAAAATCAATTCGCTTCATGGGTTTCAAGTGGCGGGAATGAAACGCTGAACCAGCGCCATGTAGAGGGGAATCCCCACCACCACATTGAAGGGGAAGGTGAGGCCTAAGGCCGCGGTGATGTACATGCTGGGATTCGCCTGGGGCACGGTCATGCGCATGGCCGCCGGCACCGCGATGTACGACGCGCTCGCGGAGAGCACCATGAAGAGCAGGGCATCGCCCTGGGGAAGGCCCAAAAGCTTGGCGATCGCCAGGCCGATAAAAGAGTGCGCGATCGGGGCCGCGATGGCAAAGACGACGAGAAAGGGTCCAGTCTGGCGCAGATCGCGAAGTCGTTGGGCCGCCACCAGTCCCATATCCAAAAGGAAAAAGCAGAGCACGCCATAGAAAAGCTTCTCGGTGAAGGGTTCCATTCGTTCCACACCGGAAGGACTGAAAAAGGCGACCAGCGTGCCAATCACAAGACTGCCAATGAGCAAGAAAACAGATCCGTTAAGAAAGGCTTCTTGCAACACTTCACGCCAAGGAATCCCTTCAGAAGTTGCTCCACCCCGTTGTTTTTCCAGGCTGGAAGACGCCAGTTTGGCCATCACCACGCCCACCACGATCGCTGGAGATTCCATCAGCGCCAGCGCCGCCACCATGAACCCGTCGTAAGGCACCTTCAACACGTTGAGAAAGCTCTGGGCGGTGATGAAGGTCACCGCGCTGATCGAGCCATAGGCCGCGGCGACGGCGGCGGCGTTGTCAGAGCCCAGGCGGGCGCGCAGGATGAGAAAACTGCTGATGGGCACCAGCAGCGACATCACAATCGCGGCGGCGATGGTGAGCAGCACCGTCGTTCCCAAACCGCTCCGGCTGAGCTCCACACCCCCCTTGAAGCCAATGGCCAGCAGGAGGTAAAGGGAAAACAGTTTGGGCAGCGGGGAGGGAATCTCCAGATCTGAGCCCAGCACGACAGCCAAGACTCCGAGAAAGAAAAACAAAACCGGAGCCGACAGGAGGTTCTGCAACACCAGCGTCGTCTGCATGACCAACCTCCTCCACCATGGATGGTGGGGTTCAACCTAGGCGAGTCTCCCCGGGCCGCCGTCAGCATCGGCTCACGGCGGGTGGCGCTCCGGCCCAAAGCAAGTTTTTTTGCCTATCGTCATCCACGGCGGCAGGAACCCTGGAGTTTTCCGGGGGTGGAATGTTCAACCCATCCCTGCCCCCAACCCCTTCCAAGTCCCCACCTCCAGCTGAGGTCTACGCGGCTGGGGATAATGCCGGATGCTTCCGCCGCCTGGGGCCATCTCCCTCATGACCGCTGTAACCCGGCTGGTGATCGCCAGCGGCAACCCCCACAAGGTGGATGAAATCAGGGACATGCTCGGGGCGATCAACCTGGAGGTGCTGGCCCAACCCCGGGACCTCGAGATCGAGGAAACGGGCCACACCTATGGGGAAAACGCCCGTCTGAAGGCGGAAACCGTGGCTCGCCTCACCGGGGAGTGGGCCCTGGCGGACGATTCCGGACTGGAAGTGGATGCCCTGGGGGGGCGGCCTGGCCTCTTTTCCGCCCGCTACGCGCCCGACGACACGGAGAAAGTGCATCGCCTGCTCCAGGAGCTGGGCGACAGTCTTTATCGGGGGGCCAGATTCGTGAGCGCCATGGCCCTGGCCGATCCCCTGGGCACCACCCGTCTAGAGGGATGCGGGGTGTGTTACGGCCTGATTCTTCGCGAACCCGATGGCCACGGGGCGGGATACGACCCTGTGTTTTACGTGCGGGAAGCGGGCTGCTCCTACGCCCGCATGACCCCCCACCTCAAGGCCAAGCTGGGCAGTCGTGGCAAAGCCGCCCGGGAGATGGCGGCGGGGTTGAGGGACTTAAGGGACGAGCGGGGGATCAGCGGTTGATGTGTTGCACAGCTCTCATGGCGGCGGCGGCGGCCTCGTTCACATCTCCCTCCTTGCCGGCCAGGGTGAGCCGGCCATAGGCGCCGACGGCCTTGACGTCCACCACGGTGATGTTGGAAGCCTTCTCCGCCTCATTGGCGGCAATCAACACATAGCCAGCCGGCTCGGTCTCCAGAATGAACATGCTCATTCCCGCCTGAATCATCGAGCCTCTTCGATTTTGGCGATTGATGAGCACGGCGTGGTCTGGGGTGATGGCGTAAATGATTTCCGTCCATGTCACCTCGCAACGGCTGCGCTGATCCACGCTGCTGCCGATGGCTTCCAGCACCACCTCGCCGGAGTGGAGCACATTGCTTTGATCGCGGTGATACATGGCGATCGAGCCAAAGGCCCGCTCCACCACCATTTGGCCCAACCGCACCGTGCTGGCCTTGAGGGCAATGTCGGTGACGCGGTGAACCGCCATTCCCGGAGACACCTCCAACCAAAGGCAGGCGTCGCCGGGGATGGGAAGAAAGCCCTGGCTCACGGTGCCCATGTAGGCCGCTAGCTGCGGTTGCAGGGAATCGAGATAGACATAGGTGCGCAGCTCAATGGATTGCACATGGCTGTGGTGCCGCAGCCGGCGTCCTTCGCTATCCGTGGTGATGACGCAGCTGGCCCCGCTGTCCTCACCGGTGATGTCCGTACCCGTGATGGGGGGGCGCCCCAGCTGGCTGGATTCCCGCGCGCGGCTGATGGCCCGCTCTTCCGCGCTCCGCGGCCTCGCGGGGCGGAACGAACGGTTTTGGCGCAATTCGGGGTCGGTCACTGGGGGGGGTCAGGACGTCATCGGCGTCAAAGGGGACAGAAACGCGGGAGGTGAGCACCGTGAGGACAACCCTCGCCTGGCGAAGCTCAGGTCGTCGTCGGCTCAACAAGCGTGCTGGATCCTACGGCTGAAGGGTCCGGACCCTCTGACAGAGGGAAGGCTTTGGTGGCGTCCGCCACAAGTCTTTGATCAGGGTTCGCTATCACGGGGATCACCTTCGCCTATGGGCCATGCTCACCCCGAGCACACGACTGCGACTGCAAGCCATCTTGGAGAGAATTGGCGCGGACCAACCCGTGTCACTGCGGGAACGAATTTATGTGCAAAAGTTCGCCGATCGTGATCAGGGAGTGGCCGCGTGGCTCTTGAGAGCCCGCCGGCGACAAATGGGACAAGCAGCTGGGGAGGCGCCTCGACGGGATGGCATTGACCACTTTCTCGAGCAAATGAATCTTGGCCCCGTGGATCCCGACGCCACCTATCGACCCGGGGAAGACGACATCGAGGGGTGGTTTGGTGGCGCGCCGGGCTGGGTGCGCCGCAGCTAAAAAATGGCATAACACTTGCGGATGGCCCGCGAATCGTTACCTTCCTGGCAATCGATTTCCTGTGCCATGGCGCGAACACCCTCCTCCCGACGAGCGGATGGTTCCGCCGCCCATCCGGAGCTGGATCAGGGGATCGGGGCGGGTCCGCAACCTGAGCAAGCCCTGGCCCTCATCGGTCTGGGGCTGATGCGCAAGTTGGCCGCCCAGGGAGACGGGCTTCCCTGGTTGTGGACGGGGGACGAGGATCCCGCCGCCATCGACGCCGCCGTGCTGCGTCAGAGGCTGGAACTGGTGGATCTGGCCCTCCGCACCGCCGCTCCACTCACCACAGCGGAGGTGACCCACCTCATGGGGGCCCGCCCTGGCGCTCCCGTGGTGGAACGGGGAGGGTTGATCGCCCGACGACAAGCGCGCAATGTTTGGATCCTCTCCCGGGTCCAGGGAGAGGGGGGGTCAGGGGCGGGACACTTTCAAGAGACCCCCCGCAGGCGCTTTTAAGGGCCCGCGGGCGCATTAGAGGAACGAACCACCGATCAGCACCTTTGATCTGTTCGCGAAGGTTTCCCAAGGAACCTTGCCTTTCGCTTCCGCTTGCTCGAAGGTGGCTCATCCGCGAACGGACGATGAGCTGGGTTGAGCTGGAACGGTTGGTGACCGACGCCGAAGCGGACGCTGAACTCCGGCGGATTCTGCGTTCCTGCCCGTCCCAAGCTGACCTGCTCCTGGCGGCCCGTCGCCGGGGTTACCACATCACCCGGGTCGATTTGTTGCGGGCCTGGCAGCGGCACCAGCAACGATCCAGCCAGCGGGCCTCCAGCGGCTGAGGAGTGGAACCCTCAGGGAGAGGGGGATGGGAAGGCTTCGGGGGCGAGGGGCGCTTGTCGACAGGCCCGACGCCCCACGGCGGCGGCATAGCCCCGCTCCACTGAACCCACCAACGGGCTGATCGACCCGTCGCGACAGTCCACCACCAGGCGCTCCCGATGGCCCTGTTGATCCCGCACCCGGAGACGCAGCCGCCAGGAATAGGGGGCCACCCGGGAAAACTCATCCCCGCACACCGGGCCCACACAGAGGCCGGGCGCGGCCTCCGCGGGGGCGGTCCAGACCAGCAGGCCAACCCACAGCAGGGCGACCACCAGCCAGCACCGCACGGATCCGCCCCGTCGCTGAGCGGGTGGGGACGTCACCGTGTCAACTCCAGGGGAGGCTCCCAAGGGTCATCCCCCTCTTGCTGGGGATGAAAGTAATCCCAAACCTGGCGGGCCAGGGCGGGCCCGATTCCCGGAGCCGAGGCAATTTGCTCGGGGCTGGCGAGCTGGATGGCATCCACCGAGCGAAAATGGGCGAGCAGGTCTTTCACCCGCCTGGGCCCCACCCCAGGAATGTCCCCCAGCCGTGAGCGTCGCTGCCGCTCCCCCCGCCGCTGGCGGTGGTAACTGACGGCAAACCGGTGAGCCTCATCCCGCAACCGGCGCAGGAGCGTCACGCCCAGTTGGTCGGGCTCTGTCTCCAACGGGTGGCTCGCTCCGGGAAGGAACACCTCTTCCCGTGCCTTGGCGAGGGAACAGACCACCAGCTCCTCGTGCAAATCCATTTCCCGCAGGGCTTCCATGACGGCGGAGAGCTGGCCTTTGCCGCCATCGATCATCACCAGATCGGGCCAATCGTTCAGGCCATCGCCATGGAGCACCGACCCAGCCTCACGCCGCAGCCGCACCAGGTCGGCACCCGAGGCCTTGGCCTGGGACCAGCGGCGAAAGCGACGCCGCATGATCTCGGCCATCGCCATGAAATCGTCGGAATGGCCACCGCGGATGGAGGTGCTTTGCAGCTTGTAGCGGCGATAGTGCTGCTTGGCGGGAAGGCCATCCACGAACACCACCTGGGAAGCCACGGCATCGCTGCCCTGGAGATGGCTGATGTCATACCCCTCAACGCGCCGGGGGGAGCCGGGCAGCTCCAGCAACTGGGCCAGATCCTCCAGGGCCAGTTGGTGTTGTTCCGCGTGACGCTGGGCCCGTTGCAATTCGTAGGAGGCATTGCGCACCACCAGGTCGATCAACTCCGCTTTCCGCTGCCGCTGGGGCACGCTCAAACGCACCTTGCGGCCACGACGCTCGCTCAACCACTCCTGAATCAAGGTCTGCTGGGGAAGGGGATGCTGCAGCAGCACATCAGGGGGAATTTCCACGGGCTCCACCTGGCTGTAATGCTCTTCAATCACGCGCTGCAGGATCCAGCCGTGATCCCCCTCCCCCACATCCGCCATGTACCCCAGCCGACCCACCAGCTTGCCCGCCCGCATCTGGAACAGCTGGACGGCGGCCACACGGCCATCCGCCTCCAGCGCCACCACATCCCGAGACACCGAACCATCGCCGATGCTCATTTTCTGATCAGCCGTTAAGGTCTCCAACCCCTGGATCTGGTCGCGAACCCGGGCGGCGGCCTCAAAGTCCAAGCGCTCGGCGTAGCGATCCATCTGGGAGCGCAACAGGTCTTGAAGTTCATCGTTGCGTCCCTGAAACACCATCGCCACCTTCCGCAAAGTGCGGTGGTAATCCTCAGAACTGATGCGCTGTTGGCACACCCCGGGGCAACGGCCGATGGCGTGATTCAGGCACGTGCGATCGCGATAGAGGGGTTGGGGCCGCTGACGAAGGGGAAACACCCGTTTCACCAGCGCCAGGGTGCGCCTCAGCAGGCCCACATCCACGTACGGACCATAAAAACGATCGTGGGGGCCGCGGAAACGTCGCCGGCGGGTGATGAAGATGCGGGGGTAAGCCTCACTCCAGGTGATGCAGAGATAGGGATACTTTTTATCATCTTTCAGCAGGATGTTGAAATGGGGTTGATTTTGCTTGATCAGATTCGATTCCAAGGCCAAGGCCTCGGCATCGCTGTCCGTCACGATCACCTCGATGTCACACACCTGCCGCACCATCAGGCTGATGCGGGGGCTATGGCCCTGGGAGGATTGGAAGTAACTGCGGACGCGGTTTCTTAGGACTTTGGCTTTGCCGATATAGAGAATGCGATCCTCCCCATCCCGCATCAGGTAGCAACCTGGCTCCGTGGGGATCTCCCGCAGCCGTTGGGCCAGCTGATCCGGTTGTCGCAGGAGGGGGAGCGATCCGGAGGGGGCCGCCCCGCCCTCCCCTAGCCCCCGTACTGCCATCCCGTGCCGGCCAATTCCAGGGCTTCCCCGTCCCGCCGCAGCACGGCGCTCTTCACTTGCCCCACAAACACCGTGTGGTCTCCATGGCTGACCTGGCCCACCACCTCGCACTCCACGGCTCCGAGGGCCGCGTCCAGCACCGGCAACCCCATGGGCCCCAGCTGGAAGGGAGCGGCGTCAAAGCGGCCGCCGATGGCTTTTTGCGGCTTGAAAAACACCGCCGCCAGATCTTTTTGATCGGCGGGCAGCACATTGAGGGAAAACCGCTCGGTGCGCTGGATCATGCCGTTGCTGGCGGAGTCAGCTCGCACGGCCATCACCACCAGCGGGGGTTCAAACGACCCCTGGGTGACCCAGCTGGCCGTGAAGCCATTCACCTCCTCCCCTTCCCGAACGCCACAGATGAAGACCCCATGCGGAATTTTCCGCAGCAAGGTTTTCTTGGCGGCGGTGTCGAGGGGGGGGAGGCTCGGGGCTTGCGTCATGATGCGCGGATCGGATGGCCAAGACTCTAGGAAGGCCCCTCACCATGGAGCTTCATGCGGGCGGTGTATCCCGGCAGTTTTGACCCGCTCACCCTGGGCCATCTGGATCTGATTGAGCGCGGCGCCGTGCTTTTTGAGGGGCTGGTGGTGGCCGTGTTGCAAAATCCCAGCAAAACCCCCACGTTTTCCCTGGAACAACGCCTGCGGCAACTCCGAGCCGCGACGGCCCATCTGGACAGGGTGGACGTGCGCAGCTTTGACGGCCTCACGGTGAATGTGGCTCGGGAGTCCGGGGCGGGGGTGATCCTTCGGGGCCTGCGGGCGATGAGCGATTTCGAATTTGAGCTGCAGCTGGCCCACACCAACAAGAGTTTGGCGCCCCAGTTGGAGACGATGTTCCTGGCCACGGCGGTTCATCACAGTTTCCTCAGCAGTTCCGTGGTGAAGGAAGTGGCCCGCTTCGGCGGAGACGTCTCCCGCATGGTGCCCAAGGGAGTGGCGGAAGATCTCAAGACGCTCTTTAATCGGTCATCCCCTTCCCGTTGACATGTCCGAGACGCGCATCACGGTTCTCGACCAACTCGACCAGCTCGAGGAGATCGTTCTCGATGGCAGCCGTATCCCCTTCAGCGGAGGGCGCCTGGTGAATGAGCAGGACGCCATCGAGGCGATGGATGCCCTGCGGGATTCCCTCCCCCTGCAGATCACTCAAGCCGAGGAGCTCCTCCGCCAGCGGGAGGGCTTCATCGAAAAGGCCAGGCAGCAGGCCGAGGAGATCGTGGCGCAGGGCCGCAAGGAACGGGAACAGCTGATCCATAGCTCCTCCATCCGCCAAGAAGCCGAGCGGCTCGGCGCCGATTTGCGGGAGCAGGCCCGCCTGCAGGCGGAACAACTCCTGGGCCAGGCCCGTGCCCAGGCCACCCAGGCGGAGCAAGAGCACCACCTGCGCATGGCTCAAATGGAACAGGCCTTCGCCGGACGCCGGCAGCAGCTGGAACAGGAAGCCCAAAACCGTCGCACCCAGTTGGAAGCCGAGGCCGTTGAGCGCGGTCGGCAGCTGATGGAGCAGCACGAGAGGGCCCGTCAACAGGCCCTGCAGGAGCTGGAGGCGATTCGTCTGGAGGGAGCGCGGGTGCAGCGCGACAGCAAGGCCGAGGCGGAGCGTCTCCACCAAGATGCCCTGCAGTTTCGCCAACAAACCCAGCAACAATGCGACGCCCTCGTGGCCCGCTCCCGCCAAGAGGCTGGATCGATCCAGGACGGAGCCAATCGCTACGCGGAGCAAGTGCTGGGTGAGCTGGAAACCCGCCTGAAGGATCTCAGCCAGATCGTGCTGGGGGGACGCAGGGAACTGATGCGCCTCCAGGGCAAGGATGGCTCACCCGCCCTGGGAGCCTCCGTTCCTTCCACCTCCTCCAGGCCTGAGTCTGGCCCTTCCCAGGGCGGCGAAGGTGGAGGAGACGTGCGCACCCGAGCTCGCCAAGCCGCCAACCGGTTGCGGAAGGCGGCGGGCGGGCGTCTAGCCAGTTAAAGGCCCCGCATCAGGGACAAAGGCTGGTGTTTTGAGCGTCCCGCAACATTCGTCCGATTGTGGCGTTCGGGGCGCCAGCGCCATTGGAAATGGCACTGAAATAACGGGGTCCAGCCCCCGTCTCCAATAGACCGCTGATCGCCCGCACCCCAGTTAGGGTGCCCGTCTTGGCGTGCACCCGGCCATCAAGATTGGTGCCTTTGAACAGATTGCGCAAGGTGCCCCGTTGGCCGGCGATGGACATGGAGCTCATGTACGAGCGGCCATAGGGATGCTGATCCATGCGCAACAGGAGCGCCGTGAGAAACCGGCTGGTGAGCCGGTTGCCACGATCCAGACCACTGCCATCCGCCACACGAACCCCCTCCATGGGCAGGCCCTGTTGGCCCAGCCAAACGGTTTGGCGCCGGACGGCTTCCGGCAGATCCCACGTGCCCGCTCCGGAGCGCAACAGCACTTCCGCGGTGAAGTTGTGGCTTTCGCTGTTGGCCAGGCTCAAGAGACCATGCATGGAGGTGGAGGGTTCCTCATGGAGCAGCACCGCGTCGGCGGGGAGAGGCTGCTCCGCTGGCACCACTTGCATTTGGATGTCACCCCCCTGCTGGTTAGCCGTGCGTTTGAGCAGGGTCTGGAGCCGCGAGATGGGATTCGTGACCGCGTCATCAATGGCGTTGCTGGTGACGGCCAAGCGGGTGATCGGAGCCCCGTAGTACTGGGACCGATCGGCGTAGTTCCAGCCCTGGGGCCACCAGGCCCGCTGGGGTTCTTCCGCCACCTGGAGGCGCACCACCGTTCCGGAGGGGCCGCCGCCACCGCCTGAACGTAGGGCCAACTGGGCGAAGCGTCGCAAATGGGGCAGGGCCAAATCCGGATCTCCCTGGCCGGTGAGCCGCAGGGTGCCATCGCCCAGCCGCCAGAGTTGGGTGTTGAGGCGAAATTCAGGGCCCAGCCGATCCAGGGCGAAGGCTGTGCTCACCAATTTCTGATTGGAGGCGGGCACCCGGGGGCGGGTGCCATTGACATCAGCCAGCAAGCGCCCGGAGGCATCCGCGATGCTGACGCTCCACAGGTCCCGTTCCCCCGCCAACTGGGCAAAAAGGCGTTGCTGGAGCGCCGGGCAGCTGGGCTCACTCCCCAGCTGGGGACTTCCCAACGCTGGCGTGAGCGGTGGCAGCGGCATAACCGGCACCACCCGGGGCCAGCCCTGACTGGGAGTCAGGGCTGGACTGGCCCATCCTCGCCCTGGGCTGAGCAAAGGCGAGATCAGGGACAGGGAGACACCAACGAGAAGAACGCGGCGCGCGGAGAAAAGGAATTGGGGCATCTCAGGAGGCACCGATGGCGATGTTGGTGACGTTTCCGCTGAAGCGGTAGGTGGAGCCTTCCAGCTCCACGGGGGCACCGATCTTCAGGGTCTGGTTGCCAAACACCACTCCCCCCTCGCCTTTGCGGCCCTGGCCCTCCAGGATGAAGCGCGCGTCAAAGGTTCCAAAGGTCTTTTGGTTGGGATCGGGGGCGGAGACGAGCCTGCCGTCCGGGGTGAGAATCGTGAGCCTGCGGGGCAAGGGGTCCACCCTGGCCACCTTCACGGAGCCGTGGGGGGCATTGCGGATCACGATCGACACTTTTCCCTCGGATTCGATGGTGCGAAGGATCGCGGCGCTATCGGCCACGGGTTCGCCCCGCACATCCACGGACACCGACACAGGCACCTCTCCACCCGTGGCCCGAGACACGACGCTGGAGAGCTTGGGGCTCCAGAGCACCCCGCCAGCGGCGAGCAGCACCGCCGCCCCCGCGGCCAGGTCAACAACACTCCACGTCCGAGGGGGAGTGGATCTGGAGCCGGTGGGATCGCTGGGCATGGGCACTGTGTGGTCGGCGAAGTTTAGGGGTGTTCTCCCGATGGCACCAGCGCCGAGGCACACCTTTGGGATCAGCCCCGCAGGTCATCGATGAGGGTGCCCAGATCGCGGAGCTGGCGCGACAAGCCGCCCGGAGCCTCGCCCAGGGCGGTCGCCTGCTCTTCGCTGGAGGGTTGTTCCGGGAAACGAGCCGCCAGGCGAAAGCCATCGGGATCAAGCCGGTAGAGCTCCCAGTCGGCTGGATAGGCGCGACGCAGGGCGCTATCGGGGAAGGGACGCAGGGCGTAGGCGCTTTGCCACTGGGCCAGAAAGCCCTTCCGTCGCGCCCGGGCCACACTGCCGATGCCAATGGCCGCGTCCTCCAGGGTGGGGTTCAGCAGCGCCACCGATCCCTGGTGGCCCTCGCAGAGGCTTTCCACAAGCTCATAGTCGGCGGGGGCGGGAGCCACCAGCAGCCACAAGGGCGCCGACTCTCCTCCACCCGCGACCTCCGCCCCCTCCCCGGCGTCCCGCCGGCGGCGCTCATCCCCGAGGCTGGTGACGCGCGAGGCCAACGGGGGGCTGTCCCTGCGGGCCAGGGCGGTGGCGCCGGCGTCGGGGAACATCAGGCGCAAATCGATTCCCTTGGCCTCCAGGGAGGCCGCCAACCGCAGGGCGAGGGGGAGCGTCTTCAGGCCCTCAAAGCGAAGCTCCACCAACCAGCGGCCCCGCGCGCTCGAAGCGAGGGCCAATCGAAGAGCCTCCTCAGCCTGTGACTCGGCTTGGCGCAGATCGGAGGGAAGCATGGGGCCAGGGGTGCCGCGGGGGGAGCCGACCCTAACGGTCGAGCCTCAAGCCCTCGCGGAAGCCCCCGCCCGCGCCTCCTCGATGGCCTCCCACACCAAGGCGGGCACGGCGGCCAGATCTCTTCCGTCCAGCCAGGGTCCGAGGCTGAGGCGCAGACCAGCGGCCGCCTCGCCGGGGCCATAGCCCATGGCTCTCAACACCGGACTGGCGCCCGGGGCCCAGGCCCCTGGGCCGGCCTGTGCCCCCCGTTTCGCGCCGCAGGCGGATCCGCTGCCGCAGGCCACACCCCGCCGGGCCAGGGCACGCACCAGGGCCCGACCGGAAAGGGGCTGCCCCTGGTCCGTACGGACCATCAGGCTCAAATGATGGGGGAGTCGCCGCGTCGGATCTCCCGGATCTGGCCCGAGGAGTTCCACCCCCGGCAGAGCCCTCAGCTCGGTCCAGAGGGCATCCCGGAGCCGGGCGATGGGATCCAGGCCCCCATGGGCCTCCAGACGACGGGCGCTGAGCCGGAGGGCGGCGGCGAAGCCAGCCGCCAAGGGCACCGATTCCGTGCCGCCCCGCCGCCCCCCCTCCTGCGCGCCGCCGATCAGGGGCTCCAGGGGCAGGCCGCGGCGCACCAAGAGGGCGCCCACCCCACGGGGACCCTGGAGCTTGTGGGCGGCCAGGCTCAGCAGATCCACCGGCAGCCGCCCCCAATCCAGCGGTAGGTGGCCCACCACCTGAACCGCGTCCACATGGAAACGGATGCCCCGTTCCTGGCAGAGGGCTCCCACCCGGGCCACCGGTTGCAGGCCGCCCACCTCGTTTTGGCCCCAGATCAACGACACCAGCCGCGTGGGCGGCCGCAAGAGAGGCTCCAGAGCCTCCAAACGCAGCACACCCTGGCGATCCACCGGCAACCGTTCGAGGCGCCACCCGCGCCGGATCAGCCTCGCGGCGGCGGCCTCCGTCGCTGGATGCTCCACCGCGCTGATGAGCAGGCGGCCTGGCTCCAGGGTTTCCGCGCTGCCCAGCAGGGCCAGGTGGATGGCCTCGCTTCCCCCCGAACACCACACCACCTCCTCGGGCTCGGCGCCCAGATCGGCGGCGAGCTCGATGCGGCTCCGCTCCAGGCACTCCGCCGCCGTCACCCCGAAGCCATGCAGGCTGGAGGGGTTGGCCCAGGCCTGGCGCCAGGCCCGCTCCATGGCCTGGAGGGCTTCTGGCGCCAAGGGCGTGGTGGCGCAGGCATCGAGATACAGCGCCTCCGCGGGTGGAGGCGTGGCTTCAGGCACCAGGCCCCCCCTCCCCGGGCCGTCGGCCCAACAGCCGACTTTCCAGGGAATCGTTGGCCAGTCTCACCAGATCGTCGAGGGAGCGGCCCTCCAGGAGAGCGGCCACCTTGGCGCGCGCCTCCGCGCTGGGGCAAGCCTGGGGTCTCTGGCAGCCCTGGGCGCAAGCGGTGGCGCAGTCGATCGGTCCGAGTTCCTCCTGGCTTGGGGGGCTCGGGGGGGGGAGGTCTGGAGACGCGGGGGTGGAGAACAGGGCGGCCAGCTCACTGGCCAAGGGCTCGGCCAAGACGCCATGGAACACCGGTTCGGCGGGCCCCTCCATCAGCACGTGGCCGCTCTGCTCGTCCCAGCTGATGAGGAGCGGTCCCCCCGGCAGATCCAGGCGGGCCTGTCGCTCACTGAGGCCGAGCAGGTGACAGGCCACCAGGGTGGCGCAGGCTCCCGTTCCACAGGCCAGGGTCGGGCCCGCTCCCCGCTCCCACACCCGCATCACCAGGTGGGTGGGACTCAACACCTGCACCAGGTGCACATTCGCCCGGGCCGGAAACATGGGGTGCACCTCCAGGGCCGAGCCCAGAGCCTCAAGATCCAAGGCGGCCACATCGGGCACGGGAACCACCGCGTGGGGGTTGCCCATGCCCGCGGCGGCCACGCCCCAGGTTTGGCCCATCACGTCCAGCTCCCCCTGGGGAAGACCAGCGGGCCCCATGGGCAGCTGGGTGGGAACGGTGTCGGGCTCCAGAAAGGGAGAACCCATGTCCACCCGCACCCCCCCGTCCGCCAGCAATTCCGGCAAGATCAGCCCCGCCGCCGTCTCCACCTCCCAGCTCCGGCCAGGCCCATCCCCGTCCCGATCGGCCAGAAAACGGGCCAAACAACGGATGCCATTGCCGCACATCTCCGCTTCCGAGCCGTCGGCGTTGAAGATGCGCATCCTCAGCTCGGCGGGCCCCTGGCTGGGCAACGCCAGGATCACCCCGTCGGCCCCGACGCCGAACCGGCGATGGCACAGACGCCGCGCCAGATCGGGCTCGGCGGCCAATCCATCGCCAGTGAGCCTGGCGCGGCGCAGATCAAACAGAAGAAAATCGTTTCCAAGCCCTTGATACTTGCTGAACTCCATGACGCTCTCAGCCCGACGCGCGTTTCCTTGATCCTATGCAGAGCTACTTCGAGAACCGCCCCACCAAGCTGGACACCACCCTGCCCAGTGTGCGTCACATTCAAGAGTTGATCCGCACCCGCACGATGGTGAACCTCACCTTGAGGGATGGCCAGGAGGTGGAGGGGGTGATCAAGTGGCAGGACATGCACTTTCTCGCCCTGCGCCAAAGCGCGAACGAGCCGCTGATGATGGTCAACAGGGACGCGATCTCCCTCCTGCGGGCGCTGATCTGACCCGCTCCCGTCCCCTCGACCGACTGTGGCACCATCGGAAGACCGGGCCCAGGCCCGTCCCATCTCGTCGCCACCGCCGCCGCCCGTGACCGATCCCTCCCGCTACAGGCCCCAGGAGATCGAAGCGCTGTGGCGGGAGCGCTGGCGGGAGCTCCAGCTCGATCGCACTCCCGAGGACGAGGGGGGGGGGGAGCCCTACTACGCCCTCTCCATGTTTCCCTATCCCTCGGGGAGCCTGCACATGGGCCATGTGCGCAACTATGTGATCACCGATGTGGTGGCCCGCCACCAAAGGATGCGAGGGCGCCGGGTGCTCCACCCCATGGGCTGGGACGCCTTTGGATTGCCAGCGGAGAACGCCGCCATCGAACGGGGGGTCGATCCGGCGGTGTGGACCGAGCGCAACATCGCCCAGATGCGCGACCAGCTGGATCGCCTTGGTCTCTCCATTGATTGGTCGCGGGACGTGACCACCTGCCAGCCCGACTATTACCGCTGGACCCAATGGTTGTTTTTGCGGTTTTGGCGGGCGGGCTTGGCCTACCGCAAGGAGGCCACAGTGAACTGGGATCCCATCGATCAGACCGTCCTGGCCAATGAGCAGGTGGATGGGGAGGGTCGCTCCTGGCGCTCCGGAGCCCTCGTGGAGAAGCGAAAGCTGCGGCAGTGGTTTCTCAAGATCACCGCCTACGCCGATCAACTCCTCCAAGATCTGGAGCACCTTCCCCATTGGCCGGAGCGAGTGCGCACGATGCAGGCCAATTGGATTGGCCGCTCCACGGGCGCCGAATTTCACTTCCCCGTGGTGGGAGCCGGTGGGGAGCCCACGGGGGAGACCATCACCGTGTTCACCACCCGCCCAGACACCCTCTATGGCGTCACCTATCTGGTGCTGGCGCCGGAGCATCCTCTGGTGCCGTCGCTGACGAGCCCGGAGCACCAGCTGAGCGTGGAGGCGTTCCGCGATCTGGTGGCCGGAGAAAGCGAGCGGGACCGCACCAATGAGGAGCGTCCCAAGCGGGGGGTGCCCATCGGTGCCCGGGTGCGCAACCCCGCCAACGATGAGCTGATCCCCCTGTGGATCGCCGACTACGTGCTGGCCGATTACGGCAGCGGGGCGGTGATGGGCGTGCCGGCCCACGATCATCGCGACTTTCTGTTTGCCCGTCAGCATGCGCTGCCCCCGCGACGGGTGATTGTTCCTGAGGGGGCCGATCCGGCGGCCTACGACGGCGACGCCTGGACGGAGCCCGGGGTCATGATCCATTCCGGGGCGTTGGATGGCCTGCCCTCCGAGGAAGCCGGGAGGCGAATCGTGGCCGAGGCCGAGGCCGCTGGCTGGGGGAGGGCCCAGGTGCAATACCGCCTGCGGGATTGGTTGATCTCCCGCCAGCGCTACTGGGGCTGTCCCATTCCCATGGTGCGCTGCCCCCACTGCGGGGATGTGCCGGTGCCCACTGAGCGGCTTCCAGTGCCGCTGCCCACGGGGATCGCCCTGGATGGCCGCGGGGGCTCCCCCCTAGGGCAGCTGGAGGAGTGGCTGGCGGTGAGCTGTCCAAGCTGCGGCGGTCCAGCCCAGCGGGAGACCGACACGATGGACACCTTCATGTGCTCCAGCTGGTATTACCTGCGTTACGCCGATCCAGGGAACGAGGAGCTGCCTTTCAGCCAGGAGGCTGTGAACCGCTGGCTACCCGTGGATCAGTACGTGGGGGGAATTGAACACGCCATTCTCCACCTTCTTTACTCTCGCTTTTTCACCAAGGTGTTGCGAGACCAAGGCCTGCTCAATTTCGCTGAGCCCTTCAACCGCCTTCTCACCCAGGGGATGGTTCAAGGCCTCACCTATCGCAATCCCCACACTGGCAAATACATCTCGCCAGACGATGTCGCCGACAAAGATGATCCGCGCGATCCTCTCACTGGCGACGTTTTGAGCGTCAGTTTCGACAAGATGTCGAAATCAAAATACAATGGGGTTGACCCCACCACCGTGGTGGATCGCTACGGCGCTGACACGGCGCGGATGTTCATCCTCTTCAAGGCCCCTCCCGAAAAAGACCTGGAATGGGATGACGCCGATGTGGAGGGCCAATTCCGCTTTTTGCAGCGGCTCTGGCGTCTCGTTGAGGGGGCGCGGGAGCGGGGGCTGGCCCTGCCTCCCAGGGCTGAGCTTCCCGGGTTGGGCGAGCTTCAACCGGCGGAAAAAGACCTGCGACGGGCCGTACACACCGCGATTCAGGACGTGAGCGGGGATCTGGAGGGAGATCCGCGGCTCAACACGGCGGTGTCTGAGTTGATGAAACTGGCGAATGCCCTCACCACCCACCTGCCCTCCGTTCGACCGGAGGTGGCCCAGGAGGCCCTCCGCACGCTCCTGCTTCTGCTGGCTCCTTTTGCCCCGCACCTGGCGGAGGAGCTGTGGCATCGCCTGGCGGAAGCGGGCTCCTCACCGGCGAGCGTCCACCTCCAGCCCTGGCCCCAGCTCGACAGCACGGCCCTGGCTCGCGACACCGTGCCCCTGGTGATTCAGGTGAAGGGGAAGGTGCGCGGCAATCTGGAGGTGCCCGCCGACGCGGATGCCTCCACCCTGGAACAGCTGGCCCTCGGCAGTGAGGTGGCGGCGAAATGGCTAGAGGGCAAACCCCCCAGCCGGGTGATCGTGGTGCCAGGAAAGCTGGTCAACCTGGTGCCTTGATCCTCGGGGCCCTTCCAGTCCAGGGCCTCGCGCCTCAATGTTTCCGGAACCTCAGTGTTTCCGGAAACTGAGGGTGTGGGGTTGGCCCCAATCGCCACTGGCTCCATAGCGCCGCTGATCGGCGCAGAGATGGCGCAAGATCCAATACAGGGGCTCGGGACTCGTCAAGCCCAGCGCCTGAGCCAGGGAGTCGAGGTGATGGACTTGGCCATCGCCAAGGAGAGCTTCCAGCCGGGCTTGGAGAGTGAGGATCTCAGCCGCCGCCTTCTTACCGGCCTCCACCCCGGGCTGGTGGTAGGCGTTCACATTGATCAATTCGCCATAGAGACCCACGGCGCGCTCAAACAGGGCGATCAGGGCCCCCAGGGAGCGGGCGTCAAAACGCTCCAGCGTGATCGTGAGGGATTGACGGCCCCCCTCACAGAGCGCGGAACGGGTGCCCTGCAGGAAGCCCGCGAGAAAATCGGCGGGGTTTTCGTCGTTCACCGGCGCGATGTCGGCGGGCTCATCGAGGGCCTCGATGAACACCACGAAAAAGTTGTCCAGCCCATCCCGAAGCTGTTGCACATAAGCGTGCTGATCGGTGGAGCCTTTGTTGCCGTACACCGCCAGCCCCTGGCACACCACGTTGCCCTCCCGGTCGAGACGCTTGCCCAAGGACTCCATCACCAGCTGCTGGAGGTAGCGGCTGAACACCTCCAGCCGATCCCGATAGGGCAGCACCACCATGTCGCGCCGTCCCTGGCCCTCCCCCGCCACAAACCAGCTGGCCGCCAGTAGGGCGGCGGGATTATCCGCCACCACCGTGTTTCGGGTCAGCTGATCCATGGTGGCCGCCCCCTCCAGGAACGCCGCCGCGTCGGCGCCGATGAGGCCCGCGGGCAGCAGGCCCACGGCGCTGGTGACGCTGGTGCGGCCACCCACCCAGTCGGGCATGTCAAAGCGAGCGAGCCAACCCTCCCGGGTGGCCTGTTGATCCAACTGGCTTCCCGCCATGGTGATGGCCACCGCCTGCTGGGCCCAATGGCCGCCCAGGGCCTCCAAGCGAACCCGAGCCTGGGCCATGCCGAGCCTGGGTTCCGGGGTGCCGCCAGATTTGCTGACCACGATCACCAGGGAGGTGAGAAGCCGGCCGCCGAGGGCGGCGAGGGTGGCGCTCATGCCCTGGGGGTCGACGTTGTCGAAAAAGTGGAAGCCCAGCCCTTCTCCCTGGCGCTGGAGGGCTTCCACCATGAGACGGGGCCCCAATCCCGACCCACCGATCCCAACCCACAACACATCCGTGAACGGAACTCCGCCCGGGGAGCGCAGGGCCCCGCTGAGCACCTGGCGCGTGAAGGTCTCCAGCCGCTGAATTTCGCCGCGAATCAGGTCGCGAGCTTCGGGGGTGGGGGCCAGATCGGGGGCCCGGAGCCAGTAGTGGCCTACCTGCCGACGCTCATCGGGGTTGGCGATGGCCCCGGCCTCCAGCTCGGCCATGGCTTGGAACGCCTCGGCGAAGCGGGGCGCCAGGGCGTCGAGGGCGTCCTGACTGAGGGCCATTCGGCTGGGGTCGAGCCAAAAGCCCAGGGCCTGGTTGTGCCAGAGAAGGGCCTGGAAGCGCTGCCACAGGCTCTCTGGCTCGGAAGCCTGGAATGGCGGAAGGGCGGTCGACGGCGGAGGCGTGGACATGGCCGCAGGGGTACCGCGCATGCCCATGCACCGTACTGAACCGCCCGCGGGGGCCATCCCAAGGTGGGCCAGCGGCCCGACCGAACGGCCAGGCACTGGACAGGAGATGGGGAGGGCGAATAATGGATGAAGAATTGTCAGAGATCCGCCCATGGGTCTCCAGCGGAGGTCTCAGGTGCCCCACCCATTGCCCTTCCCTCCCCTGAAACGAGCGTTGCTGGTGTCGCTGTTGGCCCTGGCCACTGGTGCTAGCGCTTTTCGCTTGATGGGGACTCCTTCCCCCTCCCTCTCCTCCAACCCCTCCGCCGCATGGATCCAGGGGCAAGGATCGGATTCGGTGCGGCACTCCTCCCCCCTGGAGGGGCAAAGGCCCGATCCGGTGGATTTCACGGCGGCGGAGCTTCGCGAGCTCAACCGCCGCTTTGGGGTCCATGGACCCCAGCCCGCTTTGGCCCAGCTCTTCACTGAAGGCATCGACCAGCTGCAACCCCTTCGCAACCACACCCTCTCCCGGGTGGAGGAGCTTCGCCCATTAATCCTTCGACACAGTGCGAGCCATCGCCTCAACCCGATGCTCCTGGCGGCCGTGTTGTTCGATGAGATGCAACACGCCAAGCCCGGGGAAGATTCGCCGCTGGCGGTCCGCAGCGGCCTCTTCCAAACCCAAGGACCCGCCCAGCTGAGCGTGGGAGAGATGGTGAAACAGGGTCTGCTGCCGGAAAACGCCAGCCCGGAGCTGATTCAAGAAGCCCGGCTGCGGCTGCTCGATCCCGATCACAACGTGGAGTTGTTGGCGGGCAAATTCGCCAGGCTGTCGGTGAGTTTGGGATTGCCCAGGGATCGCTTGCTCATGGCCAGTGGCCATCCGCGGGACGCGAAGGCCCTGGCCACCCTCGCTTACCTGCACAACGGCAAACTCGACTATCCAGCGCGCATCCTCAGGTACATGCAGGATCCAGCGCTCCACGCCATCCTTTACGGCAAACGGCAAAGTGTGGCCAGTCCTTGGATTTGAACGGATCGCCTCCCCTCCTGAGGAGTGAGGTGATCCCCTGAGGCCCTGCTCTCAGCACATCACCCCGAGGGCCTCTAAACGGGTTTGCAGTTCTTGCCATTGAAAACTCCGGGGATCGGCCCGGGCCCCGGCTAGATCCACGTGGCGGTGGGTGGTGATCGCCTGAGTGGATACGGGATAGCGGCCCATCCAATCGGCCAACACCACGGCCATGGCGTCGTATTGGGCCGCTGTGTAGCCACTGTGTCGGGGCTCTTGATCTTCGCCGTCCAGGGGGGTTTCCAGGCTGAGGTGGAGGGCAAAGTTGTTGATGGATCCACCCACAGCAGGGTTGGTCACCGCCCACTGGCGAGCGAAGGTGGAGTTTCCCGCCCCAAAGGCCCGTTTGGAGGGATCCACGGTTTGCACCACTTCCCCCCGTTCGCCGATGAGAACGTGGTAGCTCACCTGGTCCTCATCCCGGGGATGGGGGGTGAGAAAGGTGTTGAGGGCCGACCGCAACCCATAGACCGTCTCATGGAGCACCACGACCCGTGGCGTCGGATCGAGGGGATTGCCGTAGGCGTCACGGGTGAGTCGCTCGCCGTAGTTGGTGGGGTGGATGTTGACGCGGAGGGTTTGGTTGGGAAGATTGGCCAGCTGCCGGGTCAGGCGCTCTCGCAAGGTGGGGTTGACCGGCCCGCAGGCCCGCTTCAGGGGCGAGTCCCAAACGGGATGGGCCGGTGGCGGGGGAGCGGCTCTCCGGGGCGAAGAGAGGGGCCGACTCTTGCGAACCTCCTCCAGGATGTCGAGCAGGGAGGAGCCCCCGCTGGTCTGGGGACGGCCCCCCGCGTCCCGGATCCACCAGAGCGTCATGCCGCTGGCGAGCAGGGTGGCCCCGGCCATCCCCATCAGCACTCCCCTGTATTGGGCGGGCAAGGTCAAGGCACCAGCTCCAGCCACCGCCGTCGCCGCTGCAGGGCCTCCCCGCTGGCGTCCGGCACCGGGCGAAGCCGCCACCGGCTGATCGCCGGTGGCGCCGGGGTGATCCAGGTGTCGCGCACGCGCCCGTCGCGGCAGAAGAGCACCGCGACGGGGGACAGCTCTTGTCCGGTCACGCCCAGAACCTGCGCCCCATTCACGTCGTCGGGGCGGCGAATCCGTTGGCGGTTGAGCGCCAGCAGCTCATCGCCCACCTGGAGTCCGGCGGATTCGGCCGGCCCGTCGCGGGCCACGGTTTTCAGTCGGGCGTCACCCTCCGGGAGACGCTCCACTTGCCAGCCCCAATCGGGTTGGGTCGCCAGTTCGGGCTCAAGGCTCAAGCCCACATCTCCCAAATAACTGTTCAATTCCGGATCTTGGACAGCGCCCAGCCATTGGGGCAGCAAGGTGGACAGATCATGGGCCTGCTCGGCGAAGATCGACAGCAACTCCTCTTCCTGGTAGCCGACCTCCCAACGGCCGAAACGGCGCCACAGCACCCGGAGCACCACGCTGAGGGCGGAGCCCGCGCGGCGCAGGTGGAGATCGAGAACCAGGGCCAGCACCGCGCCTTTGAGGTAATAGCTCACTTGGCTGTTGGCGGAGTAGGCGTCCTGCCGGTAGAGCTTCACCCAGGCTTCCAGGGAGCTGTCCCTGAGGGACTGCACCTGTCGTCCGGCACAGAGCAGATACCGGCTCAGGTCGTCGCCCAGATCCTCGAGAGTCTGTTCTTCGCTGGCCAAACCGCCGCTGCCTGGGAGCAGCAGGTCGTAGTAGCTGGTCACCCCCTCGGCGAACCAGAGGGTGGGGATGGGCACCGGGCGCCCGTAATCCACCGGGGCCAGCTCCGCGGGGCGGAGGCGCCGCACGTTCCATTGGTGGAGGTATTCGTGGGCCACCAGCTGGAGCAGTTTGCGTCGTCCCTCGGGGGTGGCCAGGCGCGGGCGGCTGAACAGCAGCACGGCTCCGTGATGGTGTTCCAGCCCTCCATAGCCCTCATTCAACAGGTGGAGCACAAACAAATAGGGATCCCCGGGAGGCCTCTCCTCCCCCATGAGCCGGCAGCAGGCCAAACACACCTTCTCCACGTCGGGCAGCCAGGAGTCTTCCTGGGCTGGATCACCTCCCCAGCTCACCCAGCGATGGGGCACCCCGGCCACCTGGAACGAATGGGCGTGATGGGGCCCCACCTCCAGGGGTGTGTCGATCAGGGCATCGAAGGTTTCGGCCCTCCAGAGCCCCCGTTCCACCTCTGGCAGGGGGAGAAACGCGCTCCAGCCCTCGGGCAGGGTGAGGGCCAGCTCATGGGGCTCCCAGCGCTGACCCTCGATTTCCAGGGCCACTCCGGCCAGGGCAAGAAAGCCGTGATCGCCATTGAGGTGGCAGGTGCGCACGGAGAGTTCCGTGGCCTGAATCCGGTAACGCACCAGGAGCGGGTCGAGGGTGTCGAGCCCGGTGAGCCAAGTGGCCGGGGTGAGACGCCGGGTGGGACATGGGCTGTCGCCTTGCCACACCTCCAACCCCTCCAGAGTGCGCACGTAGTCGCGAATGAGATAGGAACCCGGAGTCCAGCTCGGCAACCGCAACGCGACACGGGCCGTTTTGGGCGTGAACCTCAGCTCCACGCGGATCAGGTGTCGCTCCGGCTGGCGCAGATCCAGGCTCAGCAGGGGAGTCAACCGAGAGTCAGAGGCCACGGTGCTGGGACTGGCTCAATGGACCAGGTCCGAGGCCGTGGTGGTGGCGTACGGAAACGCTGAGGCCTCCCGCAGGGCGAGATGGGCGGCATAGGCCCGCGTGATCTCCGTCAGGAGGCCAGGAAATCGCCCCCACTGGCTGAGACGCTGCACATCCCCCACCAACGCCAGAGAGCCATCCGGCTGCTGACGCCATCCCAAGCTCAAGCCCCCCTCCAGACGGATATGGACGTCCACGGGCTGTTCGTCACCAGGGAAACCGACCACCCACCCTTGGCGCTGGGGTTGAAGTTGGAGGGTCTCCAGGGCGGAAACGAGCAGGTCGGCCTCGCGCAACGCCGTGGGCAGGATGGAGAGGTGAGACATGGAGGGAGGTGGCTCAGGCGGGCGGGCGGAGGGCTCGGGCGCGGGGCGGGCGGAGGGCTCGGGCGAGGGTGGAAGCTGGGGGAAGGCCAAGCCTCCCAAGACGATCCGATGAATGGCTTAAACCCTAGCGATGTTGGCGAAAGTCTCCAGTGGCCAATGCCACAGCCTTGGCCGCTCCACCGCACCCCCCTGCGCCTGGGGGTGATGGCCTCAGGGGAAGGGAGCAATTTCGAGGCCCTGGTGGAGGCCACCCGCGGCGGACCGCTCCAGGCCAGCGTGGAGCTGTTGGTGGTGAACCGGGAGACCTGTGGCGCCAGCGGGCGTGCCCAGCGTCTGGGGGTGCCCTGCCGCTGGATCGACCATCGCGCCTACCCCACCCGGGAAGACTTGGATGAGGCGCTCATTGAGGCCTTCCGGGAAGCCCAAGTGGAGCTTGTGGTGATGGCCGGTTGGATGCGCATTGTCACCCCGCGCCTGGTGGACGCCTTTCCCGATCGTCTGCTCAACATCCACCCCTCCCTTCTGCCCAGTTTCCGGGGGCTGGACGCCGTGGGTCAGGCCCTGGCCTCCGGGGTTCGCATCAGTGGCTGCACCGTGCACTTGGTGCGGCCAGAGGTGGACAGCGGCCCGATCCTGGCCCAAGCGGCGGTCCCCGTCCACGCCGAGGACGACGCCCACACCCTGGCCGCCCGGATCCACAGACAGGAGCACCGCATCCTTCCATTGGCGGTGGCCCTGGCGGCCCAACGGCTCGCTCTCTCCGCGGGGGAACCGGCGGCGATGGGGCGAGACGGGGCTCAGGGATAAAAGGGCAACAGGGGCAAGCCCATGTCCTGAGGCAGACCGGCCATCAGGTTGAGGCATTGGACGCCCTGGCCCGCTTGGCCCTTGATCAGATTGTCAATCGCGCTCATCACAATCAGCTGGCCCGTCCGTTGGTCGACCTGCACAGAAAGCAGGCAGCGATTGGTGCCCCGCACCCACTTCGTGGCGGGATAGGTGCCCACGGGCAACACCTCAACCCCAGGACTCTGCCGATAGGCGGCCCTCACCAAGGTGGAGCAATCGTCGGCGGTGAGGCCCGGATCCCTCAGACGGGCATAGACCGTGGCCAGCAACCCCCGCACCATGGGAATCAGATGGGGAGTGAACTGCACGAGCAGGGGATGCCCGCACGCCTGGGCGCACTGCTGCTCAATCTCACTGGTGTGACGGTGGCCGATCACGCCATAGGGGGCCACGGCTTCCCCGGCCTCCGCGAGCAACAGGTTTTCCTTGGCGGCCCGTCCACCTCCGGAGGTGCCGGTCTTGGCGTCAATCACGATTCCATTGAGCTCAATCAGGCCCTGGCTCAAAAAGGGCATGAGCGCCAACAGGCTGGCCGTGGGGAAACAGCCGGGCGCGGCGATCAGGCGAGCCTGGGGGATGCGCTGGGCGTCCCATTCCACCAAGCCATACACGGCCTCCTCGCAGAGGTCGGCGTCCTGGCGCGGGTGGTTGCGCGCCTCGCCGCTGTAGACCTCCTTCCACTGGCTCAAGGAGCGATAGCGATAGTCGGCGGAGAGATCCACCACCCTCACCCCCCGCTCCAGCAAGGGAGGAACGAGTTGGGACGCCAGACCGTTCGGCAGGCTCAACACCGCGAAGTCGGCCGCCGCCGCGATGGCGTCTGGATCACAGGCGCGCACGACGGGATCCCCGGGCAAGGGAAGAAAGGGCACCAGCTCGCTCCACCGTTTGCCGCCGCTGCGATCGCCCCCCAGGAACGTCACCGACAACTGGGGATGGTCCCTCAGCAGACGCAGGGTCTGGAGCCCGCCGTAACCGCTTGCCCCGATCACCGCGACCCGCCCAGCCGTCATCCCTGGCTCGCAAACGCGAAATCTTAATGGGCGACACTTTCCACCGCGCCTGAGCCGGCGGACCCGTCCTGGCCTTGGCCTCCCTCTCCGCGGGGGTCGGCAGGGATTTATAAATCGGAGAGATTTCTTGCGTTCTCCGCAGTCCTTGACCGTCACTCCAGAGCGCCAGACCAGTGACATGGCCCCAGCCATTCACTTCGACTGCATCGCTGACGCCTTGGCGGCGATTCGCAACGGCGAAGCGATTGTGGTGGTGGACGACGAAAATCGCGAAAACGAAGGTGATCTGATCTGCGCCGCCCAGTTCGCCACCCCGCAACAGATCAATTTCATGGCCACCGAGGCCCGGGGGCTCATCTGCCTGGCGATGGAAGGTGACCGGCTCGATGAGCTGGATCTTCCCCTGATGGTGGATCACAACACCGATTGCAACCAAACCGCGTTCACCGTGAGTGTGGATGCTGGTCCGGAGCATGGAGTGGGAACGGGCATCTCCGCGGAGGATCGGGCCCGCACGATCCAAGTGGCCCTCCATCCGCAAAGCCGTCCCGCCGACTTGAGACGGCCTGGCCATGTGTTTCCCCTGCGGGCCCGCACTGGCGGGGTGCTCAAGCGGGCGGGCCACACGGAGGCGGCGGTGGATCTGGCGCGATTGGCGGGCCTCTATCCCGCCGGGGTGATTTGTGAAATTCAAAACGCCGATGGCTCCATGGCCCGGCTGCCCGAACTCCTGCGCTACGCCCGTCAGCACGGCCTCAGGTTGATTTCCATCGCCGATTTGATTCGCTACCGCCTGGCCACGGAGCGTTTCGTGCGGCGGCAGGCTGAAGCCCTGCTGCCCAGCGCCTTCGGGGATTTCCGAGCGATCGGCTACCGCAATGAACTCGATGGCAGCGAACATGTGGCCCTCGTCAAAGGGAAGCCCGAGAAGGCCACCGCGCCCGTGCTGGTGAGGGTGCACAGCGAATGCCTCACCGGTGACGCCTTCGGATCGCTGCGATGCGACTGCCGGCCCCAACTGGAGGCCGCGCTGCGGATGATCGAGGCGGCTGGAGAGGGGGTGGTGGTGTACCTGCGCCAAGAGGGGCGCGGCATTGGCCTGATCAACAAATTACGGGCCTACAGCTTGCAGGACGGGGGGCTGGACACGGTGGAGGCCAACGAGCGGCTGGGATTTCCCGCGGATCTGCGCAACTACGGCGTGGGAGCCCAGATTCTCAGCGACCTCGGGGTGCGGCACCTGCGGCTCATCACCAACAATCCCCGCAAAATCGCTGGCCTCGATGGCTATGGCTTGCGGGTGGATGACCGGGTGCCCCTGGTGATCGACGCCGGAGCCCACAACGCGGCCTACCTCACGGCCAAACGATTGAAATTGGGCCATCTGATGGAGCCCCGCTCCGAGCGGGGTGGACCGGAGCCCTGGGGGGACGGCGCCGGGCCCACCGCCGTGGTGGCCTGGCGAACCGAAGGCACCGACCCCCAGCGGGATCTCAGCCACCACCAGCGGCTGCATCGGTGGGCGGAGGGCCGCCAGCTGCGACTCGTGCCAGAGGATCACCCCCGCTTGCTGGCCCTCCTGGAGCGCCCCTCCCTGGCGGCCCTGCTGATGGCTCAACCGGGGCAGCAGCTACGACCCGTCGATTTGGCCGAGGCCTTAACCCTGCTGGCGGGGTGGCCCCAAACCACCGCGGTCTCCCTGTTGCTGGCGCCGGATGGCCCCCGCAGTAGCCACCCCTCCGCCCTGCTGGAGCCGGAGCGCCGCCCCCTCTCTGAACTGCATCAGGCCGCCACCCTGGCCTGTCCCTGGCTCAGCCTTCGACCAGGAGCCTTCATCCGCTGGCAAGGGTGAGGGGGCGGGGGTGTGGACCGGGTGGGTCGCCGTGGAATCCGCCCAGGCGAAGAAAGGGGGGTGGACCCCCCTCCTGTAAAACTCCAGCAGGCGTTTTCACCCCCCATGGCCCCTTCGTCCCCTCCCGATCTCAGCGCGGCCCGGCTGGGGGTGCTTGGCGGCAGTGGCCTGTACACCATGGAGGGGCTGGAGGAGGTGAGGGAGGTGGAGATCAGCACGCCTTATGGGGCCCCTTCGGACGCCCTACGCCTAGGGCGCATCGGCGACGTGGAGGTGGTGTTTTTGGCCCGCCATGGCCGCCATCACACCTATTCCCCCACGGAGGTGCCCTACAAGGCCAATCTCTGGGCCCTGCGGTCTCTGGGAGTGCGCTGGATTCTCTCGGTGTCCGCCGTGGGTTCCCTTCGGGAGCAAGTGCGTCCCCTCGACATGTTGGTGCCCGACCAATTCATTGATCGCACCCACCAGCGGCCCCTGAGCTTTTTCGGGGAGGGTCTGGTGGCCCATGTCACCGCGGCGGATCCGTTTTGCCCCAGCTTGAGCTCCATCTTGGCCGATGTGGCCGACAGCCTGATGCCTGAGGGCCGGGCCCTCCATCGTGGAGGCACCTACCTGTGCATGGAGGGTCCCGCCTTTTCCACCCGGGCGGAATCGGAGCTCTACCGCTCCTGGGGGTGCGCGGTGATCGGCATGACCAACCACACTGAGGCCCGTCTGGCCCGGGAGGCGGAAATGGCCTACGCCACCCTGGCCATGGTGACCGACTACGACTGTTGGCATCAGGAGCATGATTCCGTCAGCGTGGAGATGGTGATCGCCAACCTTCAGGCCAACGCCGCCTTGGCCCAGAAGATTGTGCGGCTGGCGGCGGAGCGGGTTGGCGTCCAACGACCCACCAGCTCCTCCCACCGGGCTTTGCGCCATGCCCTGATGACGCCCCAAGACCAAGTGCCCCTCGACACCCGACGCCGCACCAACCTCTTCACAGCCCCCTACTGGGGGGATCTGGAGTCCGCTGGGCTGGAGGACTAACTCAGGGGCGCTCCGGCAACGCCAGCTTCAAGGCTTCCAGGGTGGCCCGCAAGGAGGGGCCATGGCGCTCAAGGGCGGCGGTCGCCTCACCCCCGCTCAACCCCCCAACCGCCATCAGGAGGGCACATTTCACCGAGCCTTGGCTCTCGGCAAGGAGCGCCCGGCCCCGCGGCCGATCCACTCCCGCCAGATCGGCCAGGATGCGAAGGGCCCGATCTTCCAGCTTGGCGTTGCTCACGGAGACATCGACCATGCGATTCCCGAACACCTTCCCCAAACGCACCATCACGCCAGTGGAGAGGATATTGAGGGCCATTTTGGTGGCCGTGCCCGCCTTCAGCCGTGTAGAGCCGGTGAGCACCTCCGGCCCGGTGAGCAAACGAATATCGATGTCGCAGGGCATGGGGGCCTGCTCGCTGGGCACACAGGCCATGGCGATGGTGAGGGCGCCCAGCGAACGGGCGTGGCTCAGGGCCCCCAGCACGTAGGGGGTGGTCCCGCCAGCGGCGATGCCCACCAGCCCGTCCCCCGGTCCAAAGCCCAGCTCTTCCAAATCCTCGCGTCCCCGCTCGGGAAGGTCTTCCAATCCCTCCGAGCTGCGCAGCAGCGCGGGGGCCCCTCCAGCCAGCACCCCCCGCACCAGATCAGGGTGCGAACAAAAGGTGGGGGGGCACTCCGCGGCGTCCAACACCCCGAGCCGTCCTGAGGTGCCCGCTCCGATGTAAAAAAGCCGCCCCCCCTGGCGCAGCCGTCCCGCCAGGGCGTCAATGGCCTCAGCCAGCTGGGGGGCCGCCTGGTGCACCGCCCGTTGGGGTTCGAGATCAGCGCGGCAAAACACCTCCACCAGGGCGTCGGTGGGGAGCTGGTCCAACATCTGACTGGCGGGGTTGGGCAACTCCGTCAGAAGGTGGCCCCGGTCCAGCTCGCTCACAACAGACCCTCCAACCGCCGACGGAAGGCTTCCAGCGCCGGATCCGACGGTGGGTCGGCGGCCTCCGTCCCATTCCCCGGGCCGCTTGGGGACTCCTGGCGATGGTTGAGTTCGAGATTTTTGGGCGGTGGGGCGATCAGCAGACGATCCTCCTCACTTTTGGGCAGGAAACCAGCGGGAACAAAGCGAGCTTCGTACCCCTCCTGGCTGCAAAACAGCTCCACTTCCTCCCTGTTGATGCGCTCCACGCAGGGCATGGGGAAATCCTGAGCCTCCAACAACCCCGCGTAGCGCTCCGCGTCATCCGCCTCCTCGAAGAGGAGCACCACCATGCGATCGCCAATTTTGATGGAATGGAGGCCCTCAGCGTCGCTGCCTGGATCAAACAGAAGCACATGCACGGGGGTGGCCGCGGGCTCAGGGTATGGCATCTGAAGGGCCCAAGAACGAGATGGGAAGAGGCGATCAGTCTCTCACTCGGGGGCGTCGGCCAGTTCCCGCAGGCGCCGATAGAGGGCTTCCTCGGCCTCGCTGAGCTGGGGGGGCACCACAATCCTCAGTTCGACAATCTGGTCTCCCACCCGCTCGCCCCAGCGCAGGCCCCGCCCCCGCAGGCGCAGCAGGCGACCGCTGGAGGAGCCCGCCGGAACGCGAAGCCGAACCGGACCTTCCATGGTGGGGACCAGGTGGTGGCAGCCCAGGGCGGCCTCGGCCGGCGTGAGCTCCAAGGTGTAAAGCACCCGGACGCCATCCACGCGCAGGCCTTCCGGGGTGCGGACCCTGAGGTGCAGGAAGTGATCGGCTCCGCCGGGGGCCAATCCTGGCAAGCGCAGTCGCCAGCCGTCTCCCGCCAGCGGAGGGGTCCACACCTCCACCAGCGTGCCATCGCGCAGTTCCAATTCCATCCGTTCCCCGGCCAGGGCCTGTTCGGGAAGGAGATCCACCAGGGTTTCCTCCCCCACCGCCGCGGGCACCGGTGGGGGAGGGGGTGGGGAGGCGGTGACGCGGCCCTCCTCCCGCTCCCACTCCCGTTCCCGCTCCCGCTCCCGCTCCCGGGGCGGTGGTTCGCGGGACTCGCCAAAGAGCTCATCCAGGTAAGTTTCAAAAGCGGGAAATCCCTTGGCGAAGGGATCGTCAACCACCCCCGTCCCCTCACCCCCCAAGGGCTCTTCCCCGCTCTCCCAGGCCAGGCGACGCCGGGGATCGGAGAGCACGGCGTAGGCCTCATTCACGAGTTTGAAGCGTTCCTCCGCCACCGGATCATTCCCATTGAGATCCGGATGCCAACGACGGGCCTGCTCTCGGAAGGCCCGTTTCAAGCGAGCCGGATCCGCCCCGGGCTCCAGACCCAGAACTTGCCAATAGTCAATCGCTTCCGCGCTGGCCATCACAACGCGCTCAAACCGAACCCCAGGGATCTTCGTCCTCCCGATCCCAGCGGGAGCCCCGATCCCGGCCGTAGTCGGGAGGGGTCAGAGAGGAATCCGCCGGGGGCCTGGGCCCCCGCGGGGGCCCACCGAAACCCTCCCTCTCCCGGGGGAAGGAGGAAACGTCGCGGTTGCGGCCGAGGCCTGGGGAGCGCTCGTCCCAGGGGTCGGCCCGGTCCCAGCGATCGCCCCGGGATGGGGGTTCCCAGCCCTCCCAGTCGTCATCGGCGAACAGTTCGTCTTTCAAGGAGCCCAGGGTGTTTTTCAGTCCCTGAAGGGGGCCCCCCTCGGCCCGTTGCTCACTGAGCAGGCGCCGATTGAGGCCGAAGAGGGCTTCCTGCAACTGGCTCACGGCGAGCTCCAACTCGGCGTCTTCCGCCTGTGAATCCGCCAGCAGATCCTGCACCTGACGCACGGCCAGTTCCACTCCGCGCTGCTGCCGTTCGGCGCCGTAGGGCCCGAGTTCCAGGGCGGCGTCCCGAAGCCTTCGCTCCGCCTGGGCCACCAGGGTGAGGGCCCGATTCCGGCGATCGATCACGGCCCGCTTGCGCCGATCTTCCGCCGCCTTCCGTTCCGCCTCCTCCAGGAGGGCTTGGATCTCCTCCTCGCTCAGGTTGGAGCCCCCTTGAATTGAAACGCTTTGCTGCCGCCCCGTGGTGCGATCGGTGGCGGACACCTGGAGCAGGCCGTTGGCGTCGATGTCAAACGACACCTGAACCTGGGGGACTCCTCGGGGGGCGGGGGGAATGCCCGACAGCCGGAACCGCCCCAGTGACTTGTTGTCGGCGGCCATCTGCCTCTCGCCCTGAAGCACATGGATGTCCACGGAATTCTGGTTGGCCTCCGAGGTGCTGAACACATCGCCGCGGCGCACCGGAATGGGGGTGTTGCGAGGGATCAAAACCTTCATCAAGCCGCCGATCGTCTCCAAGCCCAGGGAAAGAGGGGTGACATCATTCAGCATCAAATCCCTCAGTTCGCCGGTGAGAATTCCCGCTTGAACAGCGGCGCCAATGGCGACCACCTCATCTGGATTCACCGACTGGCAAGGATCTCTGGGAACCAAGGTGCGCACCAGATTTTGCACCATGGGCATGCGGGTGGACCCACCCACGAGCACCACGTCATCAATGGAGTCGGCGTTGAGGTTGGCATCCCGGAGGGCCCGTTGCACGGGCCGCAGGAGGCGATCCAACAGGGCGGGGCAGAGCGCCTCGAAGGTGGGACGCTCCAGGGTGGTCTCGATGTGCAGGGGGCCCTCGGGTCCCGTGGCGATGAACGGAAGGGAGATGGGGGTGCTGGAGACCCCGGAGAGTTCCTGCTTGGCCTTTTCGGCGGCCTCGCCCAGCCGCTGAAGAGCCTGGCGGTCGCGCCGGGGATCCAGGCCGTGCTCCCTTAAGAAGGCCTCGGCCACCCAATCCACAATCCGCTGATCCCAATCGTTGCCTCCCAGCTGGGTGTCGCCGCTGGTGGCCTTCACGTCAAACACCCCATTGGCGATGCGCAACACCGACACGTCGAAGGTTCCCCCCCCCAGGTCAAACACCAGCACCCGTTTGACGGCGCTGCGATCAAACCCATAGGCGAGGGCGGCCGCGGTGGGCTCATTGAGGATGCGCTCCACCGTGATCCCCGCCAGCCGGCCCGCGTCCCGGGTGGCCTGCCGTTGGGCGTCGTTGAAGTAGGCCGGCACGGTGATCACCGCCGCCTCCACGGGCTCGCCCAGGTAGGTGGAGGCGTCGTCCACCAGCTTGCGAAGGATGCAGGCCTGCAACTCTTCTGGGGCGTATTCCCGTTCCGTGGCCGGGCAAACCACCCGCACCTGACCCGCGTCGTTGGCCCGCACGGTGTAGGGCACCGCCAGGGTGCTGTCTTCCAGCTCCTCCCAACGGCGGCCAAGAAAGCGCTTCAGGTTGGCAAAGGTGTTGCGGGGATTCAGCACCAGCTGACGCCGGGCCGCTTGGCCCACCAACAGCTCCTGTTCACGGGTGAACCCCACCACGGAAGGGGTGGTGCGGGATCCCTCCGCGTTGGCGATCACTTGGGGACGGCCGCCCTCGAGCACCGCCACCACGGAATTGGTGGTGCCCAGGTCGATGCCCACAATTCGCCCCATGGCCCTGTTCAGTGGATGCGTCTGAGGCCCAACGCTACTGGTCAGTCCTGAGGCGTTAAACCCCCCTTAAACCCGGGGGCACCTGGCGCTGTCAAGATCAATGCCTGAGACCGTGAGCTCCCGACGGGTGCCGCATGACAGGCGATTCCAGATCTGAGGCCTTCAGCCTGCGCCGCCGCCCCCCCGGGGAAAAGCTGCTGGATCATGGCTTCCGGCACTTCACCTTTGCTTTGGCGGCCATGGTGGCGGTGTTGCTTCTGGCCATCTTTGTCACGGTGTTTCGGGGCGCCTGGGAGGCCATCGGGAGCTTTGGCTTGCGCTTTCTCACCACATCCGCCTGGGACCCGGTGAACGGAAACTATGGCGCCTTCACCGCCATCTACGGCACCCTCGTGTCCTCCCTGTTGGCGCTGCTGTTCGCGGTGCCCCTGGGGGTGGGCACGGCCATTTTCATCACGGAAGATCTGCTGCCCTGGTCGATCCGCAACGTGATCGGCGTGATGGTGGAGCTTCTGGCGGCGATCCCCTCGGTGGTGTTGGGTCTCTGGGCCATCTTTGTGCTGGAGCCAGCGATTCGGCCTTTTCTCCAGTTTTTGCACAACACCTTTGGCTGGTTACCGGTTTTCGCCAGCGTGCCCCAGGGTCCGGGCATGGCCCCAGCGATCCTGATCCTGGTGGTGATGATCTTGCCCATCATCACGGCGATTTCCCGGGATGCGCTCAACCAGGTGCCCATCGAATTGCGGCAGGGGGCCTACGGGGTGGGCACCACCCGTTGGGGGGCCATCCTTCACATCATTCTTCCCGCCGCCATCTCGGCCATCATGGGAGGGGTGATGCTGGCCCTGGGTCGGGCCATGGGGGAAACCATGGCGGTGACGATGATCATCGGAAACTCCATGACCTTCAGCACCTCGCTGTTGGCCCCAGCCAACACCATTTCCTCCATGCTCGCCAACCAGTTTGGCGAGGCCGATGGCATTCAGGTGTCCGCGTTGATGTACGCGGCACTGATCCTGATGTTGCTGACTTTTGTGGTGAATATTTTGGCCCAGTGGATTGTGAAACGTCTCAGCCTTCGCTATTGAGCCATCATGCCCAACACCCAACTCTTCACTGGCATGACCGCTGAAAGCAAGGGTTTCGACAGGAGAAGTTTGTTCTTTAACCCCTCGCTCACTCGCAATCGCCTGAATCGTGTGCTGAATGCCGCGGCGGGGATCTTTGCCTCAATCTCCGTTCTCCCTCTCATTCTGGTGTTGGCCTATGTGCTCCTCAAAGGCGGCAGCTTGATCAGGCCGAGTCTGTTCAGCCAACTGCCTCCCGCGCCAGGCACCGAGGGTGGGGGCATTGGCAACGCCATTGTGGGCACGCTCCTGGTCACCACGCTGGCCTCCCTGATCGCGATTCCGGTGGGTGTGGGTGGGGGGGTGTATTTGGCGGAATATTCGCGCAAAGGGTGGTTTTCACGGTTTGTGCGCTTTGGCAATGACGTGTTGGCGGGGGTGCCATCGATCATCAGCGGCGTCTTTGTCTATGGCGCGATCGTCGCCACCCGCGTCTTTTTTGGCCAAAGCTACAGCGCCATGGCGGGTGCCATCGCCCTGGCGGTGTTGATGCTGCCCACCTTGATCAAGACTACCGATGAGGGCTTGCGGTTGGTGTCCAATGATTTACGGCTTGGCTCCTACGGCGTGGGAGCGTCCCGCTTTGTCACCATCACCCAGATCACCCTGCCAGCGGCGTTCACCCCCATCGCCACCGGAACGGTGCTGGCCATCGCCAGGGCCGCTGGGGAAACCGCACCCCTCATCTTCACCGCTTTGTTTTCACCCTTCTGGCCTGAAGGTGTCTTCAACCCGATCGCGACGATGTCGGTGCTGATTTTCAATTTTGCCATCATGCCATACGATCCCCAAAACCAGCTTGCATGGGCGGCTTCTTTTATCCTGGTGGTCATGATTCTCTTCGCCAACCTTCTCTCCCGCTGGCTCTCCACCCTGAAAAAGACCTGAACGCTGATCTCCCCTTGTTTCCGATCGTCAACACACCAATTCTCCCCACCAAATGATTACCTTCCCCATGCCCACCAAATCCACGGATACCAGCCACGATGACATTTGCATGTCGTTGCAAAACGTCTCCATCTCCTATGGAAGCTTTGAGGCTGTTAAAAATGTCTACCTCGACATTCCCCGTAAAGGAGTCACCGCGTTTATCGGACCCTCAGGGTGCGGTAAGTCCACCGTCTTGCGAGCCCTGAATCGCATGAACGACCTCATCCCAGGATGCCACTTGAAGGGGAGGGTGATGTTTGATGGCCATGATCTTTACGACAAGCGCGTCGATCCGGTGGAGGTGAGACGAAGGATCGGCATGGTGTTTCAAAAGCCCAATCCCTTCCCCAAAAGCATCTATGAAAACATTGCTTTTGGTGCACGAATCAATGGTTATCGCGGCGACATGGATGAGCTTGTGGAGAGGTCGCTCCGCAAAGCGGCGGTGTGGGATGAGTGCAAGGATAAATTGAAAAATAGTGGTCTGTCTCTCTCTGGGGGACAACAACAGCGCCTGTGTATCGCCCGGGCGATCGCCACTGAACCAGAGGTGATTTTGATGGATGAACCCTGCTCGGCTCTCGATCCTATTTCCACCCTCAAGATCGAGGAAACAATGCATGAGCTCAAACGCAGTTACACCATTGTGATCGTCACCCACAACATGCAGCAGGCCGTTCGCGTAGCCGACATGACCGCTTTTTACAATGCTGAGGCCGTTGAGGGTGGAACCGGGAAGGTTGGTTACCTCGTGGAATTCAGCGCCACCGAAACAATCTTTAATGCTCCCTCACAACCAGCCACCCTGGATTATGTGAGTGGTCGATTTGGCTAAACAACTCGGTCGCTGACATCCTCACCCCGCTTAATCTCCACTCGCCACCGCTGAATCGCCAAAAAAAACCGGCCTCGGGGCCGGAGAGAACGGAGAGGGAGGGATTCGAACCCTCGATAGAGTTACCCCTATACAGCATTTCCAGTGCTGCGCCTTCGACCACTCGGCCACCTCTCCAGGGACGGCGATTGCCAGCTGGCAATGTAGCAGGATGCCCCCCGTCCATCGATCGTTCATGACGCGCACCCATCTGGTCACTGTTCATTGGCGCCAGGCCGGACGGGTGATCCGCCATGAGGTGCCCGAAGGGGAGTACATCCTGCGGAGCTTTGAGGCCCAGGGGGATGCGCTGCCGTTCAGTTGCCGGCAGGGATGTTGCACCGCCTGCGCCGTGAGGGTCTTGGCGGGACGAATCGACCACCGGGAGGCCCTTGGCCTGTCCCAGGAGCTGCGCGAACGGGGTTATGGCTTGCTCTGTGTGGCCAGGGCCATCGCCCCCTTGGAGGTGGAAACCCAGGAGGAGGATGAGGTGTACGAGCTCCAGTTCGGCCGCCACTTCAGCCGGGGCCGGGTGAAAGCCGGCTTGCCCCTTGATGAGGACTGATCGTGGCGTTGTCCACCCCTGACCACCCCCCGCTTCCCGGCTCTGACGCGACCTTCCAGGCCAGCGGCTTGCCCGTGGCGCGCCTTGAGCAACTGCTGGACGTGGCGCGCGCCGCCGCTCTGGCTGGAGCCCGCCCCCTCAAAGAGCTCTTCGGCGGGCTGGAGCGGGTGAACACCAAGGGAGAGGCCGGCAACCTGGTGACCGAGGCCGACTTGGCGGCGGAGGCGGCGGTGATCGAGGTGTTGAGAGACGCCACGCCCACCTTCGGGGTGCTGGCGGAGGAAAGCGGGCGCCGTGACGGGGAGGGTCCCCTCGAATGGTGCGTGGATCCCCTGGATGGCACCACCAACTACGCCCATGGGTTCCCGGTGTTCTGCACCTCCGTGGGACTCCTCTTCGAGGGACGCCCCCTGCTGGGCGCCCTGGCCATGCCCGCGTTGGATCAGCTGTTTTACGCCGCCCCAGGCCTGGGGTCCTGGCGCGATGGAAACCGGTTGCGGGTGAGTGACTGCGCGCGGTTGGGGGACGCCTTGCTGGCCACGGGATTTGCCTACGACCGCACCCGCGTGCGCGATAACAATTACGCGGAATTCGCCTGGATGACCCATCGCAGCCATGGGGTGCGGCGGGCGGGGGCGGCGGCGGTGGATTTGGCCTTTGTCGCCTCCGGTGCCATTGATGGGTACTGGGAACGGGGCCTCTCCCCCTGGGATCTGGCGGCCGGGGTGGTGCTGGTGGAGCAGGCCGGGGGCGTGGTGGGTGGCTACCGAGGGGAAGAGCTGGATCTCACCAGTGGTCGGGTGCTCGCCTGCGCCCCCGGCCTGCGGGCGCCGATGATGGAGGCGTTGGCCGCATGCCAGCCCCTGGCGGGGGCCAGCTACGGGGCGGCGGAGCTGGACGAAGGCCAGGGGATCGCGCCAACGTCTCCATAGGATCCGGATCGGCGTTCCGTTCGTCCCTCCCTCGATGGCCCTTCAACCTGCCGCTGGCGCCAGGGATCTCAATCCCCGGGAGGTGGAACGCCAGCGGCGTCTCTGCGAGCGGCTGGCGGAGGTGTACCGCCACTGGGGCTATCAGGAGGTGGCTCCCCCGAGCATCGAGCGCATCGACACCCTGGAAGCTGGCGGTGCCATCGCCGGGCGGGAAGTGGTGAGGCTTGTGGCGGACGCTCCCCTCGGGCTGCGTCCCGAACTCACGGCCTCCATCGCGCGGGCCGCCAGCACCCGCATGGCCCACCGCCCCCGGCCCCTTCGACTCTGGGCCAGCGGCACCACCTTTCGCGCCTTCCTCGGAGATGGGGGGGATTGGCGCATCAGTGAAAATCTGCAAAGCGGCGTGGAGCTGCTGGGGGAACGCTCCGACGCGGCCGACATGGAGCTGATGCATCTGCTCCTGACAGCCGTTTCCAAGCTGGGGCTGGAACCCAGCCACCAGCCCACCCTGTTGGTCGGTCACCACGCTTTGCTGGGGGCCCTTCTGGAGGTGGTGCCGGAACCCCACCGCCATCTGGCGAGGGAGAGGATCACGGCCTTTGACGCTCTGGGGCTCGACGCGTTGCCGATCCCTGAGCCATCCCTCGGGCGCCTTCGCGCCCTCCTGCGGTTGCGGGGGGAGCCCGCCATGGTGCTGTACCAATTGGAGCAATGGCTGGGCCGCCTTCCTCTGCTCAACCGGCTGGAGAGTCTTCTCAAGAGTGTGGAACCCCTGGCCTCCAAAGGGGGGGTGCGTCTGCAGTTGGATCCCACCTTTCAGCCCCACTTTGATTTATACGACGGTCTGGTGTTCAAGCTGGTGTGCCAGGGGAGGGACGCTCCCGTGGCCATCGCCAGCGGTGGGCGTTACGACCGACTCATGGGCCGGTTCTGTGACGACCCATCCCTGGCGGCGGGCACGGGGTTTGGCTTCTCCATCGCCGCGCTGCAGGAGCTCCTGGCCCCGGAGTCGGCCCCCGGATCAGAGGCGGGGCCATGGCTCGTGGCCGCCGCCGAACACACTTTGCTTCCCGCCGCCCTGGCCCGCATGGCGGCGCTCCACGCCCAAGGGCAAGCGGCTGAACTCTGCGGTCGGGCCTGTCCCTCCCAAGAGGACGCCCAGCGATGGGCCGAGGAGCGGGGGTGTCGCGGGGCGATTTGGCTGGGCTGAATCCCTAGGATTGATCCTCGACAATCTCCAACGCCATGCCCCACACAATCCTCACGGATGTTTGCGAAGGGGTGGCCGATTGCGTGGATGCCTGCCCGGTGGCCTGCATTCATCCCGGTCAGGGGGCCAACGGGAAGGGCACGTCGTACTACTGGATTGATTTTGAGACCTGCATCGACTGCGGCATCTGCCTGCAGGTGTGCCCCGTGGAGGGCGCCATCGTTCCAGAGGAGCAGCCCCAGCTCCAAAGGCGCCCTTGAGGAGACCGACCGCCAACAGCCTCGCTCCGCCGCGTTGGCGGGCTGAGGAGAGTGCGGTGACCCCTCCATCGCGGACTTGAGCCGAGAGATGCCGCGGTTTTAACCTCGGAGGGCGTTCCCCCTGTTCGATGACGGTTCTGGAAGAGGGTCAGATTCAGATCCATACGGAAAACATCTTTCCGATCATCAAGAAGGCCGTTTACTCAGGGCACGAGGTGTTCCTCCGTGAGCTGGTGAGCAACGGTGTGGATGCCATCAACAAGCGACGGATGGCCGCCCTGGCTGGCGATTGCGGCGAAGGGGAGGCGGGACAGATCAACATCCGCATCGATCGCGACGCCAAAACAATCACGATTAGTGATAACGGCATTGGCATGACGGCTGAGGAAGTGAAGCGCTACATCAATCAGGTGGCTTTTTCCAGCGCCGAAGAATTTCTCTCCAAATACAAGAGCGACGCCGATGCCATCATCGGGCACTTTGGCCTGGGCTTCTATTCCAGCTTCATGGTGGCCTCTCAGGTGGACATTGTCAGCCTGAGCGCTCGCCCCGGAGCGGAGGCCGTGCGTTGGAGCTGTGACGGCTCACCGAAATTCAGCCTTGCCGGGGCGGAGCGTTCGGAACCCGGAACGGATGTGATCCTCCATCTGCTCGAGGAGGAACTGGAGTATCTGGAACCGTCCAGACTTCGCACGCTGATCACCACCTACTGCGACTACCTGCCCGTCGAGGTGCGGCTGGAGGGAGAAAAGGCCAACAAGATGGAGGCCCCCTGGCGCCGCTCGGCAAGGGACCTCACCGATCAAGACTACATCGATTTCTATCACTATCTCTATCCTTTCCAGGGCGATCCCCTGTTGTGGGTTCACCTCAATACCGATTATCCATATAGTTTGCAAGGCATTTTATTTTTTCCCAAAATCACTGGCCGAGCCGATTGGGAAAAAGGTGAGATTCGTCTGTACTGCAACCAGGTCTTTGTTAGCGACTCGATCAAGGAGGTGGTGCCCCGCTTCCTGCTGCCCCTGAGGGGGGTTCTGGATTCACCGGACATCCCCCTCAACGTCAGTCGCAGCGCTTTGCAAACCGATCGCCGCGTTCGCTCCATCGGAGGGTTTGTGGCGCGGAAGGTGGGAGACCGACTCAAGGAACTGCACCACGACAACCCAGTGCGGTACGCCGAAATCTGGGAATCCGTGGCGCCATTCATCAAAATCGGCGCGATGGAAGATGAAAAATTCGCCGACCAGGTGGAGGCTTCCATTCTCTTTGGCACCACGGCGTCCGCTCCGGCTCCCCAAGAGGCGGGCGACCAGGAACCGGCAGCCACGAACACCGATCCGATCGCCACTCCGGAGGGGACATTCACCACGCTGGCGGGCTACCGCTCCCGTCTTCCTGAATCCGCCAACACCCGGATTCTCTATTGCACCGATGAGGCTGGCCAGGCGGGTCCCCTGGCTCTGTGGACGAGCCAGGGCGCGGAAGTGCTTCTCGCCGACACCTTGATCGACGCCCAGTTCATCCCCTGGTTGGAAGCCAGACACAACGAGCTGCGTTTTCAGCGGGTCGACGCGGAACTCGATTCCAGTCTCCATGAGACCAGCCCGGATCTCACCGACGCGGAGGGCAAGGACGCGGGCGAAAAACTGCGCGAGATTTTCCGCGCCGCCCTCGCCAACGACAAGGTGACCCTGCAGGTGCGGGCCCTTCGGGGGGAGGAGGCGCCGGCCGCCCTGATCCTGCTTCCCGAACAGATGCGTCGGATGAATGATCTCGGAGCCCTCATGGAGCAGCGGTTGCCCGGTCTGCCTGAGCACCACGTGTTGCTCATCAACCAACGCCATCCCCTGGTGGAGGGTCTGCTGAACCTCTCCAGCGGCGCCATCTTGACCAGCTCCTCGGGAGACCCCTCCCCCACCCAGCAATTGGCCGCCGACCTGAGCCGCCACATTTATGAGATGGCCCGACTGGCGGTGGGCGGCTTGGAGCCCAACCAACTGGCGGGGTTCCAACAGCGCAGCGGCGATCTCATGGGTCGGCTGATGCGGCGGGCGCTGTAGGAGCGAGCCAGGCCGCTCCCCAACGCCGATGTCCCTGATGCCCTCCCGTCGGCGTTTTCTGCGGCTCCTGCTCTCGGCGGTGCCCGCCTCCAGCACCCTGATGACGCGGCAGGGGCGGGCCTCTCCCGCCCCATCCCCCCAACCGGAAACCGTCAGGCTCCTGATGCCGGCCCCCTTCGTGGATGCGCTGGCGCCAGCGGTGGCGCGATTCAATCGCGCCCATGGGGATGTACAGATCGCGGTCACCCGCGGACCTCTGGACACCGAGGCCCTCTCAGATCTCGCCAGCGGCAGCCTCCTGCTGGGCGCGTCGGCCTTTGACCTCCTGCTGATGGACATCAGCTGGACCGCCCGCTACGCGGCCGCCGGCTGGCTGGTGCCCCTGGAGCCCCTCCTCGGAGAGGAGGCGATGGCCCAGATGGTGCCCGAGGCGAGGTTGGGCAATGCCTTTGGTGATCACATCTGGAGGCTGCCCCTCTCGGGCGACACGGCTCTGCTCTACTGGCGAACCGATCTCTTGCCCCATCCCCCGCGGAATCTCCAGGAGATGGAGGCCATGGCCAGGGATCTGCAACGGCGAGGGCGCGTCCGCTGGGGCTATGTCTGGCAGGGCAGACAATACGAAGGCCTCAGCTGTGTCGTTCTGGAGATGCTCCACGCCTTTGGCGGGCGGTGGTGGAATCACGTCTCCGGGCGCACCGATCTCCTCAGCCCCCGGGCCCTGGAAGCGTGCGCCTGGCTCGCCAATCTGGTGCGCACGGGCGTGAGCCCTCCGGGGGTGGCGAATTTCGCCGAAAACGATGCCCTGCAACTGTTCAGCTCAGGCGAGGTGGCGTTTCTGCGCAACTGGCCCTACGCCTGGGGCCTGCTGGCACGGGAGGGCGGACCCGTGAGCGGGCGGGTGGGAGTGACCCCCCTGGTGGGAGCCGATGGGTGGGCGGGGGGCGGCACCCTGGGCACCTGGGGGCTGTCACTGCTGGCGGGAAGCCCGCGGCCCCAAGCGGCGGCGCGGGTGATCCGCTGGCTGACCGGTGTGGAGACCCAACGGGAGTTGGTGGTGAGCCAGGGCTACGCGCCCACCTGGCCATCTCTCTACGCCGACGCCGACCTTCGTGCGGCCCATCCCCTGCTCGACATCCAGCGGCGGGCCCTGCGAACCGCCTTGGTGCGACCGATCACGCCGCTCTACGCCCAGCTCAGCGATGTGTTGCAACGGCAAATCAATGGGCTGCTCACCTCCGATCTCCCCCCGGAGCTGGCCCTGGCCAGGGCCCAGGAGCAGAGTGATCTGATCCTTCGCGCGACGGGCGCGAGGGCCACTCCATGACGACCCCTTGGTTCTCCCTGGTGTTGATGGCGCCGGCCTTGCTGCTGATGGCGCTCCTGTTTGTCTGGCCATGGCTGCGCTACGGCTGGCTGAGCCTGCACGCGAGTTCCCTTCTCACTGGCCTGAGCGTTGTTCCCAATGGAGGAGCCAACTGGTCACGGTTGGCGCGGGACGGGCGTTTTTGGGTGGACGCCCTCCAGACCCTCCGATTCGCTGGGGTTTCCGTGCTGCTGGAGCTCGGGCTGGGCCTGCTGATGGCCCTGGTGCTCCATCGCCCGTCCCGGGGCCGGGGATGGCTGCGGGCCCTGGTGTTGATTCCCTGGGCTCTGCCGGGACCGGTGATGGCCCTGGGTTGGCGGTGGATTCTGAATGACCCCTATGGGCCGATCAACGCCCTGATCCAGCGGATGGGTTGGCCCACCGTGGCCTTCCTGGCCACCCCAAGCACCACCTGGTTCTCCACCGTGGTGGTGGATGTGTGGAAAACAGCTCCGTTCGTCGCCATCGTGCTGCTGGCGGGACTCCAATCCATTCCCCGTGATCTGGAGGAGGCCCTGCGGTTGGAGGGAGCGGGACCCTGGACGCTGTTGCGGCGCCTTCAATGGCCCCTGTTGGCGCCCTACGTCACCCTGGCGGTGCTGTTTCGCCTGGCTCAAGCCATGGGGGTTTTTGATCTGATCCAACTCCTCACCGGCGGGGGGCCAGCTGGCAGCACGGAGAGCTTGGCCCTCTACGCCTATCTTCAGGCCATGCGTTTCCTCGACTTTGGCTATAGCGCCACCGTCATGTTGGCCTCCTTTTTTCTGATGGCCAGCCTGGCTCTGCTGTGGCTGGGCTGGATGCGCTGGCAAGGGGCGCGAACGCGATGAGAGCCCTTCTGTTGCTCTGGAGCTTGGCGCCGCTGCTGTGGCAGTTGCGCACCTCCTTTCTGGTGGGCGAAGCGCTGGTGGGCGAAAGCCCCGGCTCCGGCCGTTCCCCCTGGACGCTGGAGAATTACCGGTTGGTGCTCAACGGCGATCCCTCCCTGGCTCAGGTGGTGCTCAACTCAGCCCTGTTGGGGCTTCTCACCACGGGGCTGACGCTGCTTCTCGCGGTGCCCTGTGCCTACGGTCTGCACCATCTGCGAGGACGGCTCCAGCCCCTGATCAGCGCTGGCCTGGTGGGGGCGGCCCTGTTTCCCACCGTGCTGCTTTTTCTCTCCCTGCTCCAACTGGCCCGCTGGCTGGGGCTCGCCAATCAACCGCTGGCCCTGAGCCTGCCCTACACCGCCCTCTCTCTCCCTTTGGCCATTCTCCTGCTGCGTGCGGCCATTCAGGATCTGCCCCCCGAGCTGGAGGACGCCGCCCGCCTGGATGGACTGAACACCCCGCAACGCCTCAGGCTCGTGGTGGCCCCCTTGCTGACCCCCGCCATGGCGAGCACTGGGCTGCTGGTGTTTCTGGCGAGCTGGAATGAATACCCCATCGCCTTGACATGGCTGAGTCGCGCCGATCGCCTCACCCTTCCGGCGGCCATGGGTCGGATCGCCTCCTCCTCGGTGTTCACCATCCCCTACGGCCCCTTCGCGGCGGCCACCGTGTTGGGCAGCCTGCCACTGTTGGTGCTGGTGCTCCTCTTTCAGCGATGGATCATCAGTGGGCTCACCCAGGGGGCCGTGAAGGGATGAGGGGCCTCCTGCTCGACGATCTGACGCGCCAGGTGGGAAGTCGGACCTTGCTGGAGGGCCTCCATCTGGAGGTGGCTCCCGGGGAGGTGGTCGCCCTGCTGGGACCCAGCGGCTGCGGGAAAACCACCACCCTCCGGGTGGTGGCTGGCCTCGATCCCCTCTCCAGGGGCCGCGTTCTTCTGGACGGCCAGGACATCAGCCTCGACGATCCAGGCCAGCGGCGTGTGGGCATGGTGTTTCAGAGCTATGCCCTGTATCCCCATCTCAACGTGGCCGACAACCTGACCTTGGGGCTCAGGGTGCGCGGGGTCCCAGCCAGCGAACGGGAGGAGCGCCTGTCCCAGATTCTGGCGTTGCTGCGCCTGGAGGAGTTGCGGCTCCGCCGCCCGGCCCAACTCTCCGGGGGGCAGCGCCAGCGGGTGGCCCTGGGCCGAGCCCTGCTGCGCCAGCCGCTCATCATGCTGTTGGATGAACCCATGAGCAATCTGGATGCCCAGCTTCGGGAAGAGCTGAGGCCAGAGTTGCGTCGCCTGCTCACCAGCGCTGGCCACCCCGTGCTCTACGTCACCCATGACCAGCAGGAAGCGGTGGGGTTGGCCGACCGCGTCGCGGTGCTCGATCAGGGGCGGCTGCAACAGGTGGGGGATCCCCGTGACCTGCACCGAAATCCGGCGAACCGATTCGTCGCCCGCTTCATTGGCCGACCAGCCATCAACCTATTCGCGCCGCGAGAGGGACGGCAACTGGCGGTGCGGCCGGAGAACCTGCGGCCGGTGGAAAGTGGCGGAGTGCCCGTCCGCCTGCTTCGGGCCGAATGGAGTGGCTCCCAACAGGTGCTTTGGTTGGAGAGCGAGGCCGGCTTGCTGCGCATGCTCTGGCCCGCCGCGACCATCCCGCGGGAATCGTTTCAGGTGGGCTGGGCCACGGAGGACGTCCTTGCTTTCGAAGAGCGCGGCGGTGGGCGACTCCCCAGTTGTGAGCCGGCCTGGAGCGATGATTTGATAAGGTCACTTCAATCTTGAAAGCGACGGTTCGTCATGTCACGCGTGTGCGCACTCACCGGTCAACGCGCCAACAACGGCATGGCCGTCAGCCACTCCCACGTCCGCACGAAAAAACTCCAGCAGGTCAACCTGCAGAAGCGTCGCCTTTGGTGGGCTGAGGGGAAACGGTTCGTCACCCTCCGGGTGTCGACCCGTACGTTGAAAACCATCCAAAAACGTGGCTTGGGCCCCTACGCCCGCGCCCTGGGGATCAACCTGGCCAATCTTTGAGCCAGCCCCTTCCTCTCCGCGTCGAGCCCCCGGCATGAAGCGCCGAACCCTCCTTGGCTGGCTTCCCAGAGCTGTCCTGGCCTCCTGGGTTCTGGCGGAAGGAAGCTTCACCACCCGGCCCATCCTGGCCCTGGGTGGGGAGAGCCCCCCCGTCGGTGCCGCCGCGCCCACCTTTGGCCTGCGGGGGGTCGCTCCCGCCCCCGGGGGCCAGGGGGAGCCGATCGAGATCGACTTCAATCTCGTTGACCTCGCCGGTCGTTGGGTGGTTCTCTATTTCTATCCCAAAGATTTCACCTCAGGTTGCACCCTGGAAGCCAGGGGATTCCAACGGGATCTGCCCAGCTACGCTCGCCTTCAAGCCGACGTGGTGGGCATCAGCACCGACTCTCCCCAAACCCATGGCTCGTTCTGCGGCGCGGAGGGCCTGGCCTATCCCCTGTTGTCTGATCCCGATGGGAGCGTGTGTCGCCTCTACGGATCCTGGCTGGCACCCTCCGCCTTGCGCCACACCTTTTTGATCGACCCCAGGGGGGTGATCAGGGCTCGATGGCTCGCCGTCCGGCCCTCCGGGCATAGCCAGGAGGTGCTCGCCTCCCTGGAGAGCCTGCTGGATCAAGAGGTCTTGGCGGAAGGAAAGCCAGAGGACCGGATCGCCTTGTCCGGCACGGCGGAGAGGGGGATCCGCTGATCCAGCGAATCGTCGACGCTGGCGGGAAAGGCCCGGGCCATCCGCTCGCGAAACGCTTGCACACAGGCCTCGCCCGCGTAGGGCTCGAGGAGGGGACTTTGGGCGAGAAAAGGCGCTTGAAAACAGCGCTCCTGAACCGCCTGGGTAAAAAAGTTGTCCGCCAGCTCCCGCTGACCGAGAACAATGGCCGTGAGGGCCCAAACGCTGAGCATGGTGAGCGGCGGACGCCTCACCCCTTTGGCCTGGGCAAGAAGCGCCTCCGCTTGGGGGATCTCCCCAGCCATGGCGAGGGCGAGGGCGATGCCCGCCTGAAACCCCTGGAAGGGACGGCTGCCCAGGCGGCAATGGGCGAGGCTCCGGAGAGACGCGGCCCGATCGCCCACGTGGGCTTGCAACACGGACAAAAACAAATGGGTGCAGGGAAGGGAGCCATCAATCCGCAGCTGGCCCCTGAGCATCTCCATGGCCGCGTCGACTTGGCCGAGCTGGAAGATGAGCTGTGCCGCGAGGAACCAACCCATCGGGAGTGAGGCATCGAGTTTGGGCTCCAGCAGCCTCATGCCCTCCTCCGCCCTCCCGCGGGCCAGCAGATGGCGCACCCAAGCTAGAAGGGGAGGGCCGTAGCTCAGCTGTTGGGGCAACCAGCCGCCAAAGGTCTTGTCCACCGAAACGGGTTGCCAATGCAGCAAGGAGGTGGTTTCCGCCCGCAGGGCGTGCAGATCCACGGAGGGAGAGCCGAGTTGTTCAGCCTGATGAAGAAGGGCTTCGACCATCGCTCCAGCCGTCCCGGTATCCACCAATCCCCAACGGCCGCGATCCAGGTGCACGGACACCAAAAAGAGAATGGCCTCGCGGAAGTTGGGTGAAGCCTGCAAAGAGCGCTGGAGCAACTGGCGCGAGCGCTCAAGTTGAAGAGGATCGAAATGGCGAGAGGCCGCCCTGGCCTCAAAGTAGTACTCCAGGGCCAGGGAGCTCGGCGTCGAGATGGATTGGTCGATGGCCTCGGGCATCGCCGGGGCGATGGGGCTCACGGGGGCGGTAAACACGTAACCGCTGCCATAGGAGGTGCGGATGACATGGCTGCCGAGGGGGCCGCGAGCCAGCAGCTGGCGAAGGCTGTGCACGGCGCGAGCCACGCTCACATCGCTCACCTTTTCATGGCCCCAGACCTCGTGAAGAAGGAGGGGCCGTTCAATGAGCTGGCCCGCGTGGCGGACAAAACACAACAGGAGTCGGCGCTGCAGGGGACTCGAGGAGACAACCCCTCCCCCCAACCGCAGCACGCCATCCCCACTCAAGACGTAAGGACCAACCTGCCAGTGGGTCAAAGCTTTCGAGCATCCGAAGGGACCCTACAGCCGTTGTGCCTGGGACCGCACCGCCCCTGGGGGCCCGGTTAACCCCCCAACAGACGCTCAAGAAGTTGACGATGAACAGCCGTGCCCTCCCGCAGGGCTTCGATCGGCCCCGCTGAGGGAGGCCGGTCGAGCTGATCGAACCATTGATCCTCCAGCTGGGCTGGAGGCGCGTCGTCCAGATCGTGCAAGGGACACTCCAGGGACCTGGCGACGGCGGCCACCTTGGGGTCATAACTCAAGGCGGCGAGAGGGCTGCCCGCCAACGCCGCCAGGATCAGGCCATGGAGGCGCATCGCCAGCACGAGTCCGGCCTCCGCGAAGCAAGCCATGGCCTCGGAGGGCGACTCCACCTCCAGCTCCCGACTCCGTTGCCGCACAAGTGCGGGGACCAGGTTGGCCTGGTCGAGTCGCGCGAGCAGCCCCCGGTCTTGGCGGCGATGAAAGGGAAGCCAGAGCAGCTCGCGCCCCGAGCGGTCGGCAAGGGTGGCCAGGGTCTGGAGATAGGGATCCCAACCGCTGGGATCCAGTTGATGGATGGGGCGCCAGCAAAGCACGATGGGGCCCCCCGCCCCTCGCCAGGGGGTTCGGGGGTAGGCCCACACCGGGTCGCTGCCCAACCGGTGATGGCGGCTTCCCAAGCGGCGCGCCAGCTGGCCGGAGGCCTCATCCCGCCAGCTGATGGCCTGGGCCAAGGGCAACACGGCCCGCACCAGCGCCCTGCTGAAGGGTCGGCGCAGGGGACCAAGCCCCTGGCCCCAGAGCAGCACCGGCTTCCCCCCCAGGCGGGCCGCGAGGATCAACAGGCAGTAATAGAGGAGGCTCGGCACACTTGTGGCATCCTGAAGCAGGCTGCCCCCCCCCAGCACCAGGGCATCCCGGGAGGCCAGGGCGCTCAGCACCGCAAGCGGCCGACGGCGATCGCAGGTGTCCACCTGGAAGCGGTCCCGAACCCACCGTTGGTCATGGGCCGTCACCTGGGGCGCGCAGCCCCCTGGCAGTTCCTGGAGCAGCACCTCCAACAGGGCGTCGTCTCCGAGATTGTGTTCGCCGTAGTAGCCACACAAGAGGGGGCGGCTTCGTTTGGACGTCCGTGCCATGGCCCCATCGCTCCGCTGCCTGAAATTAAGGGTCGGCTCGCTGGAAATGGGCCAGACTCCCAAGGATCCGCACCACCGCGATGCACGCGCTTTCCCTGGGCACCTGGTGGATCCACATCACCTCCGTTGTGGAGTGGCTCCTGGCGATCTTTGCCGTTCAGGCGTTTGGACGGCACCGCCGGGAATCGGGCTGGCGCTGGCTGGCCTTGGCGATGGTGCCCGCCTTGGTGAGCGCCATGGCGGCCTGCACGTGGCATCTGTTTGACAACCCCCCGGCGCTTCAAGGGTTGGTGGTGTTTCAGGCCGGCTGCACGCTCCTTGGAAATGTGGGGTTGGCGATGGCGGCTTGGTGGCTGACGCGGACTCAACAGACGGCCGATGGGATGCCTGCCACCCCGAGGGAGTCATGACGCTGGCCGTCGCCTCCGCTGTGCCCTTGGCGGGGCTGGCCGGGTTGGATCCGGGGCCGCTCTTTGTGCTCTCCCTGGTGCCCTATCTGGCCTTCCTGTACTGGGCCTCCCGGGTGCGGGCGTTTCCACGGCTGGCCCTGGCGGGATTTCAGCTCACCCTGTTGTTTGTGGCCGTCACGATCGTGGCCTCCATCGTCGCCAAGGAGCGCTTTGGGGAGCTCCTCGCCAATGTGGACGGCCTCCATGGGGGTGCCGAGGCGTTCCTCACCCTCAGCAACCTCTTGGTGTTGATCGGCTTTCTGCCCCATGGAGAGAAGCGCTGAGATGGGTCCCCTCCGGTTGGGGCCTGTCCACCTGCCCCGGGCCACGGGAGTGCTCGCGGCGGCCCTCCTGCTGATGGGAGCGTCCAGCGTCGCTCCGTCGCCCGCGCCGCCACCGCAAACCAGGGTGCTGCGGGTGGGCGTGGTGGATGGAGCCCAGCCCTGCGCCTTTCGACAAGAGGGGGTGTGGAAGGGGTTGGCCGTCAATCTCTGGACCCGGGTGGCCACGGAGGAGAAGATTCCTTTTGTCCTCCAGGAGTGGCCCAACCTCGCCGCTCTTCTGGAGGCCACCCGTCAAAGCCGGGTGGATGTGGCCGTGGGCTGCATCAATCTTTCTCCCGAGCGGCTGGCCAACACCTCCTTTTCCTTGCCCTTCCAAGAGGATGGGCTGGCGGTGTTGGCGATGCGCAACCGGTTGGATCTGGGCAAGGCTTTTCTGCGCAGCCTGCTCGGCCCCTACCTCTTGCTGCTCCTCGGCAGCTTTCTTTTGATCATCGGCCTGTTGAGCCTGCTCACCTGGAAGGTGGAGGGGCATGGACGGTCCCCGCACACCCTCAAAGCCGGCGCGTTGCGCGGCTTCGCCAAGATCTTTCAGATCCTGGCCACGGGCCCTGGAAGCAACACCATCGTGGAGTCCACCCGCGGCCATGGATTGGTGTTGCTGGCCTATCTGGTGCGGATTGTGTCCGCCTCTCTTCTGGTGGGATTTCTGACCGTTCATGTGGTCGAGGAAACCCGGGAGCGAACCACAGGCGCGCTGAAGGGGTTGGAGGATCTGCGTGGGCGTCGCGTGGCGGTGAGGACTGGATCCATCAGCGCCGCACTCCTGGAGGAGATGAATCAACGTCCCCGGGCCAGGCGAGTCCAGCCGGTGGCGATGGGAGGAGTCAACGAGGCCCTCGACCTCCTAAGGAACGACTCGGCGGATGCCGTCTTGGCCGATGAACTGCAACTCAGCTACGCCCTGGGGCGGGCTTCCGGGGGAGGGAAAGTGCCCATTTTGGCCTTGCGCCGCCTGCGTCCTGAATCCCAGGGCTTCGCCTACTCCCCCAAGCTCGATGGCGCCACGGCCATGCGCATTGATCTGGCCATCAGCCGTCTGAAACGCTCCGGCGAAGTGGCTCTGCTGAGAGAGGAGTCCTTGAGGCCGTTGTCCACTGGCGGGGAGACCCAGGAGTGAGTTGTCCCGGAGCGGGAGACGTTCCATGAACAAGTCTTAAGGGTCCGCCTTGGGGCTTGGTCGACCCCGGAAGATGGGGCCGGTTGCTCTGGCCTCATGCTTTTCCCAATCCTGGCGTTGGCTCCCGCCACCGTGTCCTGGTCACCAAAGGTTGGATTGGTGATGATCGTGGCGAACGTGATCGCCATTGCCATTGGCAAGGCCACGATCAAGCAGCCCAACGTGGGGCTCCAACTGCCAAGTTCGTCCCTGTTTGGGGGCTTGAGCCATGGCGCCATGCTGGGCACCTTGAGCCTGGGCCACATCCTTGGCATGGGCGCCATTCAAGGATTAGCCGCCAGAGGCGTGCTCTAAGGGCTTGCTCGACAGCCCAAGGGTGGGGGACTGGGCATCCTGGCCCAGTCCTCCAGTCAATGCAACACGGCGGGTTGGGCGGCGGATGTCGCCCCATCCGCGGGCAGGCCGGAGAAGGGCTCACCGAAAGAGTCGAGGATCCGCTTGGCCATTTGGGCCGGGGTCAGCCCCAGAGCTTCCTTGCTTTCTTCTGGTGAGGCGTGATCCACCAGCACGTCCGGAATGCCAATGCGCAGGACGGTGGCCTGGATGCGGTGATCACTGAAGGCCTCCACCAGGGCGCCGCCGAAGCCCCCGGCCAGAGCCCCTTCCTCCATGGTGACCACCCGCTGGATCCGGCGCGCGAGAGGGAGGAACAGGCGTTCATCCAAGGGGCGTAAGAAACGGGCGTTCACCACGGTGGCCCTCACTCCTTTTTCCTGGAGCAAGCCCGCCGTGGCCATGGCGGGAGCCACCATGGAGCCATAGGCCGCGATCAAGAGATCATCGCCATCGGTGAGTTGTTCCGCTCGGCCAATTTGGAGGGGTTGCCAACCCTCCTCCATCAAGGGGACTCCTTCCCCCTCCCCCCTGGGAAAGCGAATGGCGCAGGGGCCATCGTGGGCCAGGGCCGTCACCAGCATGCGCTGCAATTCCGCCTCGTCCTTGGGGGCCATGACCGTGAAATTGGGCACGGCTCGCAGATAGCTGATGTCGTATTGCCCCTGGTGGGTGGGTCCGTCGGCGCCGACAATCCCCGCCCGGTCCAACACGAACGTGACCGGGAGCTTTTGAATCCCCACGTCGTGAATGAGCTGGTCGTAGGCCCTTTGAAGGAAGGTGCTGTAGATGGCCACCACGGGCCTGAGCCCCTCGCAGGCCATGCCAGCGGCCATGGTGACGGCATGCTGCTCGGCAATCCCCACATCAAAGTATTGATCGGGTAGGGCCTTCTCCAGCAGATCCAAGCCTGTTCCCGTGGCCATGGCCGCCGTGATGCCCACCACTTTGGGATTCTGCTCGCAGATCTTCACCAGGGTCTGCCCAAACACCTTGCTGTAGCTCGGGGGCTTGGGCTTGCTGGAGGGATAGGCCTTGCCGGTGCGCAGGTCGAAGGCGGATTGGGCGTGGTATCCCACCTGATCAGCCTCGGCGTAGGGATACCCCTTTCCCTTGGTGGTGGCCACATGCACCAGCACGGGGCCCTCACAGCGATGGGCCGCCTGAAAAGTGCGCACCATCGAGGGGATGTCGTGACCATCGATCGGACCCATGTAGGTGAAGCCCAACTCCTCAAACACCGCGCCCACCTTCGGGACGGCCAGGCGCCGCATGCTCTCTTTGAGATTTTTCAGCTCCGGGGGCAGCTCCCCGTGCAGGAAGGGGAGGTTGCGGATGGCCTCCTCCGCGTTGTCGGAAAGAAACTGCACCGGCTTGCTCAGCCGCATGCGGTTGAGATGGGTGGACAGGGCTCCGACGGGCGGCGAAATCGACATGTCGTTGTCGTTCAGCACCACAAGGAGCCGGGTCTTGGGGAGGTGGCCGGCGTGGTTGATGGCTTCCAGAGCCATCCCCCCCGTCAGGGCCCCATCACCGATCACCGCCACGCACTTGAAGGACTCTCCGCGGCGATCCCTCGCCAACGCCATGCCCAGGGCGGCGGAGATGCTGGTGGAGGCGTGTCCCGCCCCGAAGTGATCAAATCGGCTCTCGCTGCGCTTCAGGTAGCCCGCGACCCCGTTTTTCTGACGCAGGGTGGGGAAATCACGGAATCGTCCCGTCACCATTTTGTGGGGATAGGCCTGGTGACCCACATCCCACACGACCCGATCCTGATCCAAATCCAGGGTCTGATACAGGGCCAGGGTCAGCTCCACCACCCCGAGACCGGGCCCGAGGTGGCCTCCAGTGGCCGAAACCACTTCCAAATGCCGCTCCCGGATCTGACGGGCGAGGGCTTCCAGTTCGGCGGTGGTGAGACCGTGCAGTTGATTGGGATGGTTCAGCTCACTCAGGTGCATCCGCCAGTCTCACGATCGGCGATCAATCTAGAACTCTTGGATCAAGAGGCAGCCAAGTCGGCGACGTTTTTGGAGGACGTCTCGCCCTCGCGCTGGTGGAGGGGCCCGCCAGTTGCCACACTGAAGCCATGACTCAAACGCCGCCGAGCTCCGCCTCCCCAACCGAGGTTCCTGAGCCCAGTCCCTACCTGCAGCACATCCTGAGGGCCCGGGTGTACGACGTGGCGATCGAATCCCCCATGGACGCGGCCCCCAATCTGTCACGGCGTCTGGGAAACAGGGTTCTGCTGAAGCGAGAAGACCTGCAACCCGTCTTCAGCTTCAAGCTGCGAGGTGCCTACAACAAGATGGTCGGGCTCCCCACCGCGGAACTGCGGCGGGGCGTGATCGCGGCGAGCGCGGGCAACCATGCCCAAGGCGTCGCGCTGGCCGCGCAAAAACTCGGCTGTCGCGCCGTGATCGTGATGCCGATCACCACTCCGGAGATGAAAGTGCGCTCGGTGGAGGGTCGGGGCGCGGAGGTGCTGCTCCATGGAGACACCTATGACGAGGCGTATGCCCTGGCCCGGCGGCTGGAGGAGGAGCGGGGGCTGACCTTCATCCATCCCTTTGACGATCCGGATGTCATTGCCGGCCAGGGAACCATCGGCATGGAAATTCTCCGCCAGGTCTCCCCCCCACCCGACGCGATTTACGTGGCGGTTGGAGGGGGGGGACTCATCGCGGGCATCGCCTCCTACGTGAAAAGTCTTTGGCCCCGGGTGGAAGTGGTGGGTGTGGAGCCCATCGACGCCGACGCCATGACCCGCTCCCTCGCCCAGGGGGAACGGGTGCGGCTGGAGTCCGTTGGCCTGTTCGCCGATGGTGTCGCCGTCCGACAGGTGGGAATCCACACCTTTGCCCTGGCTCAACGCTATGTGGACCGGATGGTGACGGTGGACACCGACGCGATCTGCGCCGCGATCAAAGACGTGTTTGAGGACACCCGGTCCATCCTTGAGCCCGCGGGAGCGCTGGCCGTCGCCGGCCTGAAGGCGGATGTGGAGGCCCGCGGCCCCAGAGAGCGCACCCTTGTGGCGGTGGCCTGCGGAGCCAACATGAATTTCGACCGTCTTGCCTTTGTGGCCGAACGGGCCGAACTCGGAGAGGCCCGCGAGGCGTTGCTGGCCGTGGAGATTCCAGAGCGACCAGGAAGCCTGCGCGCGTTTTGCGCCCTCCTCGGCCAACGGAATCTGACGGAGTTTAGTTATCGCTTGGCGGATCCGAAGGTGGCCCACATCTTTGTGGGAGTTCAAATCAGCGACCGTCAAGACACCCAGCAATTGATCGGTGAACTGGGGGCCGCGGGTTTCCCCTGCCTCGACCTCACCGAGAACGAACTGGCCAAACTTCACCTGTGCCATATGGTGGGAGGACGACTCCCCGACCGCGCGCACCAGAGCCCCGCACAAGGAGAGGAGTTGTTGTACCGCTTTGAATTCCCGGAACGGCCAGGGGCCCTGATGGCCTTCGTGGGCGCCCTGCACCCCAATTGGAACATCAGCATTTTCCATTACCGCAATCATGGTGCGGATGTGGGACGAATCGTGGTGGGTGTGCAAGTGCCCCCGGCGGAGCTTGGTGAGTGGCATGCCTTTTTGACCTCCCTCCCCTATCGACACTGGCAAGAAACCCAAAACCCCGCCTACCAATTGTTTTTAGGGGCCCAAACCCCCTCATCTCTGGAACGCTTTGGACTTCTGAGGGTTTAATCTTGTCACGAAGGAATGTTGACACAACTAGAGGGAGCAGCCATGGGCCAGGGAGATGAGATGGACAGAGCGGAAGGGACGGAGATGGGGGAAGGGATGGAGACGTTGGACGCGTTTGAGGGGGTGGAAGAGGTAGACGGAGCTGGGGAGCTCGGAGATGCTGAGGTTCGCCAGCGCCCTCCCCTGAACCGTTCGAATCATGCTGTGGGCGAGGCGATGAAGACGCTCTCCCAGCCCGCGCGGCTGGAAGCGATTCTCTATTTAAAGGGCCGTCCCCTAAGCCTCCATGAACTAGCCAGGCTATCAGGGATGGATCCAGAAGATGTGGAAATGGCTTTAATTACGTTGATGGCGGATTACGCCCATCGCGACACAGCCCTGGAGATCTATCAAGATCAACAAACCTACAGTCTTCAATTGAGACAGGGGTTAAGCGATCTTGTCCAAGTTCTGCTTCCCGTGGATCTCTCCACAGCGGCACTGCGCACCCTGGCGACGATCGCCTTGAAGAAGCGCATTCTTCAATCGGATCTGGTGGAGCTGCGGGGTTCGGGGGCCTACGACCACATCAAAGAGTTGCTGGCGCAAAACTTCATTGAACGCAAACGGCAGAGCGATGGTCGGTCGTTCTGGTTGACCCTCAGTGAAAAATTTCATCGCACGTTTGCCTTGGATTCTCAGGGCCCTGCCCAATCCTCGCGGTCTGACGACCTCCAACAGGACAACGCCGCGTAGGTTTCCTACAGTGGGCGTTGTCTTGAGAGGCTCCCATGGCCGCCCTGGTGTTGATTGTTGATGTGCTCGTCAAAACCCTTCAGATCTACACGCTACTTCTTTTGGTGCGAGTGCTTCTCAGTTGGTTCCCCAATTTGGATTGGGGGAATCCCATCCTCTCGGCCATCACCTCGATCACTGACCCCTTCCTGAATCTCTTCCGCGGGTTCATCCCCCCCATCGGAGGCCTCGATCTCTCCGCGATCGTTGCCTTCTTCTCCCTGCAGCTGCTCCAGACCCTGCTGGAGCAAAGTGTGGTGCTGCTGGCCTCATCCGCCACCAGTCTCTAGAGCTGGGCGGAGAGGGACAGGCGGGGATGAAGGGAAGCCAAGGTCAGCTTCCCAGCTGTTGTTCCAGGGGCAGCTGTTCCTCGCCCCCCACCGGCCTGGTGCGTACTGGAGCGTTGAAGCCCCTGGCTTTCACCTGGCCTACCCGAAAAGGCCCGGGGGTGTTGGCGGGCACGGCAAAACGAAGGGCGAAGGAGGAGCGACCGGGGGGAACGTCGCCGATGCCGCCCACACGGGACCGGTTGGGCAGGACGGGCTCCCCACTGCTGTCGAGGATCACCGCGAACAAATCCGTATCCACCACGGCATGGCCCGTGGAATTGACCACCTCGCCGCGCAAGGCGTAGCAGGACGCGGTCCTCGAGCGGTTGGCGAGGGGTTGGTTGCCCGCGTCGTCGGAGGGGCAGGGGGCCAGACTCACCCCCTCGACGCGAAGCTCCGCCGCCAAGCCCACCCCAGGGGACACCAACAACGCCAGGCACAGCACGAGAACGACGTTGAGCAAGCGCGATCGCCAGGAGATGTCCATGCCGCTCACCGCCGATCTCCACTGCCAGCGATCACGTTACGCTCCGCCCGGCTGGCCAACTTCGCCAGATTGGCCTCCGCGATCGCTTCCAGGTTCAGATCCAGCTCACTGGCCAATCGCGCCACATACCAGAGCACGTCGCCGAGCTCAAGGGCAAGGTCGTCACGAGTCTCCTCGCTGAAGCGACCTCCCTGGTCGCGCAACACTTTCTTCACCTTGTCCGCCACCTCCCCCGCCTCCCCGCAAAGCCCAAGGGTGGGGTAAATCGGATTCGATCCCACCTCCGGGTAGCGGGCCGTCTGGGCCGCGCGTTGCTGGTAAGTGTGAAGGTCCATAACGAGCCTGGATCGGTGAGCACGGATGGTAGTTTCCGGCTGAAGTGAAGGTTCGGGCCATCCCATGCGTCGCACCAAGATCGTGGCCACGATCGGCCCAGCCACGGAATCGCCTGAGATGCTTCGCGCGTTGATCGAAGCGGGGGCGACCACCTTTCGCTTGAACTTTTCCCATGGGGACCATGAGGATCACGCGCAACGCATCGCCACGATCCGACAGGTGGCCCATGAGATGGGGGTGCACATCGGAATCCTCCAGGATCTGCAGGGCCCGAAAATCCGCCTAGGACGCTTCGATCTGGGACCCATCACCCTGGCGGTGGGGGATCAGTTTGCGCTCACCTCCAAAGATGTGCGCTGCAACCAAGAGCTGGCGACCGTCACCTATGACCGGCTGGTGGAGGAAGTGCCCACCGGCAGTCGCATCCTCCTCGATGATGGCCGGGTGGAGATGCTCGTCGAAAATGTCGATCTCGAAGATCAAACCCTTCAATGTCGGGTCACAGTTGGAGGGGTGCTCTCTAATAATAAGGGTGTCAATTTTCCGGATGTGCAGCTGTCCATCCGCGCGTTGACAGGAAAAGACCGGAAGGATCTCGCCTTTGGCCTGCAACAAGGCGTGGACTGGATCGCCTTGAGTTTTGTCCGTAATCCTTCCGATATTCTCGAGATCAGGGAACTTATTCGTGGCCAGGGTGCCTCGACGCCAGTGGTGGCAAAGATTGAAAAGTTTGAAGCCATTGAAGCCATCGATTCCATCCTTCCCCTCTGTGATGGCGTCATGGTGGCCCGGGGAGATCTGGGTGTGGAGATGCCCGCAGAGGAAGTGCCGTTGCTGCAGAAAGAGTTGATTCGCAAAGCCAACAGCCTGGGGATCCCCATCATCACGGCCACCCAAATGCTCGATTCGATGGCCTCATCCCCACGGCCCACAAGGGCTGAGGTGAGTGATGTGGCGAATGCCATCTTGGATGGCACCGACGCCGTCATGCTCTCCAACGAAACCGCGGTCGGAGATTATCCAGTGGAAGCCGTCGCCACGATGGCCCGCATCGCCAGACGCATCGAGCGCGACTATCCCCAGCGGGTGTTGGATGGCCAGATGGCCACCACCATCCCGAATGCCATCAGCCAGGCGGTCAGCAGCATCGCCCGCCAGCTGAACGCCGCGGCGATCTTGCCTCTCACCCAGACGGGATCCACCGCCCGAAATGTCAGCAAGTTTCGCCCCAGCACTCCGATCCTGGCGATTACGAGCGAGGTATCTGTCGCCCGGCAATTGCAATTGGTTTGGGGCGTGAATCCCTTATTGATCGCGCAGCAGTCCTCCACGGAAAGCACATTCAGCCTTGCCATGGGAGTCGCCCAGCAAAAGGGGTTGCTCAAGGAGGGAGATCTGGTGGTTCAGACAGCTGGCACCCTGGAAGGTGTAAGTGGGTCCACGGATTTGGTCAAGGTTGGCATCGTCTCGGCGGTCTTAGGCCGGGGAATGGGAATCGGCAGTGGCTCGGTGAGTGGCAAGGTGCGGTTAGCCCAAACGCCAGAAGAAGCCGCACGGGTGGAAAACGGCGAGATTCTTGTGGTGAGAGAAACCACGGCCGCTTACTTGGAAGCCATCCGCAAGGCCCGGGGAATCATTACGGAAATCGAGGGTCGCCACAGCCACGCGGCGGTGATCGCCGAACGTCTGGGGATCCCCGTGATCGTTGGCGTGGCCAATGCCACCAACGACCTGCGACAGGGTGAAATTGTGACCCTGGAGATTCATCAGGGGGTTGTGCATCGCGGCACCCGCAGCCATAAACTCACGATGGGGCTAAATCCGCTATAAAGTCGGTATTCTTCTCAGCGTCCATGAGAACTGGGGCGGTGCCACTACGGGAAACGGCCGCCATGGCTGTTGCCACCCTCCAAGGCCATCGCCTGAGGAGCCTCCTCACGATGCTTGGGATTGTGATTGGCAACGCTTCCGTCATCACCCTTGTGGGCCTGGGCAGGGGGGCCCAGCGGCTGGCGGATCAACAACTCTCAGCCCTGGGCCCGAATGTGTTGTTTGTGGTGCCTGGAAGAAATGACACCAGGCGGCAAGGATTAGACACGCCTAAAACGTTGGTTTTGGAAGATGCGGAAGCGATCGCCCAACAGGTGCCAGCCGTTCGCCGTGTGGCCCCTCAAATCTCGCTGCTGGAAGTGGTGCAAGCCGGCTCCCTCACCTCCTCCGCCACCATTACGGGCGTCACGCCAGAGTTTCTGGCTGTGCGCAGCTTCGAGATCGCCAAGGGACGGTTCATTAGCGAAAATGATATCAAGTCGGCCAGAAATGTTGTTGTTTTGGGGCCGGATCTAAGCGACAAAATCTTCCCAACAGGTGAGGCCATTGGGCGACGTTTACGGATTCGCGACCAATCCTTCGAGGTGATCGGCGTGATGGAGCCCAAGGGAGCTGTGTTTGGCAATAATCAAGACGAAAACGCTTACCTCCCGCTCAGCACAATGGTGAATCGCCTGAGTGGACGCGATCCCACCTACGGCATCAGCTTGAGCTTCATCAGCGTGGAAGCCAAGGACGAGGCCAGCATGGGGGCCGCTTCCTTCCAGATTACAAATCTATTGCGCCAAAGACATCGCATCATTCGCGACGACGATTTTGTGGTTCGTTCTCAGAAAGATGCTCTCACCATCGTTACCACCATTACCGGTGGACTCACAATGTTGCTCGGAGCGATTGGGGCCATTTCCCTGCTGGTGGGAGGAATCGGCATCATGAACATCATGTTGGTGTCCGTGAGTGAGCGCACGGAGGAAATTGGGCTCCGCAAAGCGATCGGCGCCAGAAGCAGTGATGTGTTGAGGCAATTTTTGGTGGAATCTCTGATCCTGTCCAGTCTGGGCGGGTGCGTTGGGGGTCTGCTTGGCGTCGGAACCGTGACCCTTGTGGCCTCCCTGACGCCTCTGCCCGCCACCATTGGCGCGGGGATGGTGTTGGGCACCATTGGCTTTTCCGGGGTGATCGGACTGTTTTTCGGCGTGGTACCCGCTCGAAGGGCGGCTGCCCTCGATCCGATTGTGGCCCTGCGCAGCTTGTAGGAGCGGGGAGCCAGCCGGGAGGCGCGGGAGCGACTGGTTGACGCGAAAGGCGGAAATCATTAAGAGAGCATGAAGACCCCTGAAGTGTTGTCGTCCACACAAAAGGGCTCCCAGGGGGACTGGCTATAAGTGTCGAACTTCGCTTTGATTTCGAGTTGGATCGTCCAAACGCGACTCTCGCCTCACCGGCGGAAGGCAGAGACCTTCAGGATTGCACCTATCGCAACACCTCAGATCGGATGGTCATCTTCCGCTGCTGTGGCAGTGACCAGTTTTTCCTGGAAAGGGTGGTGTTCCCATTTGAGATTCTCGCCTTTGCCTGCCCCCCTTTGAGCGAGGTGAAAATTTGGACCCACGGCCTGTACGGACCTGAGCTACTGGAAACCTTCGTCTCGGAGGCTCTCTTGGCCGATCAGCCCGCTCCGTTCACAGGCACAGCGGGCGGCATGTTCCCTTCCGCTTCCACGACGCTCGAAACAGCCCCCTGGCTCAAGGCCAGCTGAACTGGTCCCGCCGCTTGCGTTGAGAGCCCCGTTGACACGCACGGTCCGTTACAGTTGTTGAAGAGGTTTCAGGCTCAATGAATCAGCGTTGGCGATTGATCGTCCTTTGGGCACTCCCCCTCCTCGTCGCCGCGTTTCTCGGGTGGCAACTGTTCAGCGGAACTGGCTCAAACCTATCGACGAGCCCCCTTCAATCGCCTACCAATACAGCGGTTGGTCGAATGAGTTATGGCCGTTTCCTGGATTATGTCAATTCAGGGCGGGTTAACTCTGTTGATTTTTATAATTCGGGTCGGACCGCTGTTGTCGAAATTGTTGACGCGGATTTGGATAATCGCGTTCAGCGTCTCCGCGTTGATCTTCCAGGAATCGCTCCGGAGCTTTTGAACAAGCTCAAGGAGCAATCCATTAATTTTGATGTGCACGCCCCCAAACCCACTCCTCCGGTGGTCGGGCTGCTGGGCAATCTTCTCTTCCCGCTGCTTTTGATCGGGTCGCTGATCTTCTTGGCTCGCCGTTCTTCAGGCATGCCTGGTGGGCCTGGCCAGGCCATGCAATTTGGCAAGACAAAAGCTCGGTTTTTGATGGAAGCGGAAACGGGAGTCAAATTCCAAGATGTGGCTGGGGTTGAGGAAGCCAAGCAAGATCTTCAGGAGGTGGTGACCTTTCTCAAGACCCCTGAACGTTTCACATCGGTTGGTGCCCGAATTCCAAAAGGGGTTTTGCTTGTTGGACCCCCTGGAACAGGCAAGACCCTCTTAGCCAAGGCGATCGCTGGAGAGGCTGGTGTGCCGTTCTTCTCCCTCTCGGGCTCTGAATTTGTGGAAATGTTTGTCGGTGTTGGTGCCAGCCGGGTACGGGATCTCTTCAAACGTGCTAAAGAAAACAGTCCCTGTCTCATTTTCATTGATGAAATTGACGCCGTTGGTCGTCAACGGGGAGCCGGGATTGGTGGTGGCAATGATGAGCGGGAGCAAACTCTCAACCAACTTCTCACTGAGATGGACGGTTTCGAGGGAAACAGCGGCATCATCATCATCGCCGCCACCAACCGACCTGATGTATTGGATTCAGCCCTGATGCGACCAGGTCGCTTCGACCGACAAGTGTCGGTGGATGCTCCAGACATCAAAGGCAGGCTCTCGATTTTGAATGTCCACTGCCGCAATAAGAAGTTGGCCCCGGAAGTGTCTTTAGAGGCCATCGCCAGGAGAACTCCTGGATTCACTGGAGCCGATCTGGCCAATCTGCTGAATGAAGCCGCGATTCTTACGGCCCGCCGCAGGAAGGACGCCATCACCCTGACGGAAATCGATGACGCTGTCGATCGTGTGATCGCGGGAATGGAGGGCAAGCCTCTCCTGGATGGACGCAGCAAGCGTCTGATCGCTTATCACGAGGTGGGTCATGCCCTCGTCGGCACCCTGGTGACCGCTCACGATCCCGTACAAAAGGTCACCCTGATTCCCAGGGGGCAGGCCCAAGGTCTCACTTGGTTTGCTCCGGATGAGGAGCAAATGTTAGTGAGCCGAGCCCAACTCAAGGCCAGGATCATGGGGGCTCTTGGCGGACGAGCGGCGGAGGATGTGGTGTTTGGCCACGCCGAAGTGACAACCGGAGCCGGTGGCGACATTCAACAGGTTGCTTCTCTGGCTCGGCAAATGGTCACCAGATTCGGCATGAGTGATCTTGGCCCGGTTTCCTTGGAGGCTGGTAATCAGGAGGTTTTTCTAGGCCGGGATTTGATGACCCGCAGCGATCTCTCCGACGCGGTGGCCGGGAAGATCGATGTCGCTGTGAGGCAAATGGTCTTCAACTCTTACGAGGACACCAAATCCCTGGTGGCCCAACATCGCGATTGCATGGACCGCCTTGTAGACGTTTTGATCGAGAAGGAAACCCTTGATGGAGATGAGTTTCGCGCCATTGTCTCTGAATTTGCTCAGATTCCAGACAAGGAGCGTTTCACCCCCTTCCTTGAGACGACATCCCCCCAACCCTCTCTCCCTGAAGCTGAGGTCATTTAGTCACGAACTCTCCAGGTCCAAGATTGAATATCGTTGCGTCAGTTCAGCAACAGTGAATTGGTTCAACAACTTTGGATCTGGAATTCTTCAAGCCAGTTCAGTCCTAGCTGCAGCTCTTTTCTTAAGATCCATTCTGGCTTGGAGATGGAATGATTTAACCATCCTACGGGCGGGGACTGATAAAAATTTCATCTAAGCAAGTGTGACCCTCAAGGCTCATCAGTTGATCATTAGAATGCTTAAAGAGTTTCAGTAAATATAAGAATTAGCGGCTTCCATAAAAGGAGACGAAATCGAACTGGGCGCATAAACGTGGCTCAAAAAATGAAAGCAGCAAAATTCACCGAAACTCAAACAATTTAAGTTCCTATGATTACTTGAGATGCAGATCAAACTCTTTTGGGAATGAGTCAGCCCAAGAGTGTCGTTTAGGAGGATCGCTTTGTTTACAGGGGCCTGACCGTGCGTTTATCAATGACTTTGTCAATTAGTCCATAGGACACCGCCTCACCAGGAGACATGAAGAAATCACGATCGGTGTCTTCTTGGATTCTGCTGAGGGGCTGACCGGTCCGTTCAGCCAGCTCCTGATTGAGCTTTTGTTTGAGGTAAAGGATTTCGTCCGCCTGGATGCGAATGTCACTGGCTTGTCCCCTGGCTCCGCCTAGGGGTTGGTGAATCATGATGCGGGAATGGGTGAGGCTGCTGCGTTTTCCAGGGGTGCCCGCACAGAGAAGGAACGCACCCATGCTCGCGGCCAATCCGACGCAAACGGTTTGCACGTCAGGCTTAATGTGTTGCATCGTATCAAAAATACCCAAGCCGTCATAGACGGAGCCACCTGGGGAATTGATATACATAAACACATCTTTGTCTGGGTCTTCCGCTTCGAGAAAGAGCAACTGAGCGACGATGCGATTGGCGGATTCCGCTGTCACCGGCTCGCCCAAAAAGATGATCCGTTCCCGGAGTAGACGGGAATAGATATCAAAAGCCCTCTCCCCACGTCCAGATTCCTCAATGACAATCGGGATCACGGAAGCCAACCTTCAAACTGCGTCGATCCTAACCAAGGGGCACGGGGGCTCTGGAGCGTTGGGGCGGACCCGCTCCCCCAACCGCCCTGGGGGGGGGAGAAGCCGGCTAAGGTCGCTGAGTTGATCCTGAGAGCCGCGTGAGCCCCTTTCTCACTGTTGCAGACAGCAAGAGAGCCTTCCATGCCGCCTTCCCCCATGTGATCAGCCCGCTGTATCGGCGCCTGGTGGACGAACTGTTGGTGGAGCTTCACCTTCTGAGTCATCAGCGGGGTTTCCAAGCCGATCCACTTTTTGCCACGGGGGTGGTGCAAGTGTTTGAGACCGGCACCCGGGGATACAGACCCGCCGAGCAAAAGGATCAACTCTTCCAGTCCCTCTGCGCCGCCTGCGGCCTGGAGGCCTCAGCCCTCAAAGCCCAGCGCGATGAGGCCCTTCGGTCCGTCGGCCACCATTCGCTGGAGGAGGTGAAGCAATGGATGGAGCAACAGGGGGAGGGCGCTCCCGAGCTGTTGCGGACGGCCCTGACCAACGCGCGCCGTTCAGATTTTCACTATTCCCGACTCATGGCCGTGGGACTGCTCACCCTGTTGGAGGAGGCCAGGGGAGCCGATGCCATGGATGCCCAAACCCTGAGGACGTTTGCCCACGACACCGCCGAGGCCATGGGGCTCCTGCGGGAGCGGGTGGATAAGGATTTGGCGCTCTATGCCAGCAACCTGGAAAAGCTGGCCCAAGCGGTGGAACTCATGGAAGAAACCGTGGCGGCGGACCGCCGTCGCAAGGAGCGACGCCTCACGGGCGAAGCCGCAGAGTCCCCTGAAGCTGGTTGAGGGGCGCCTCCGGCCCAAGACCGGGGAAGGGTTCCGCCGCCATCCAGAGCCAGTCGCTCCGTTTCACCACCTGGGGGAGGGCACCGGGAAGCAATCCCCGGTCCTCCAACTGCTGGGGTCGGGCGAGCAACAGCATTCCCCCTTTGTTCACAACAGGGGAGGGCACAAAGCGCGTTGGAACGGAAGGCGGCGGCCCCAAAAACAAGGTGATCTGATCGCCCCCCACCTGGCTCCCGTGCCACCGCCACCCACCCACCACCACACCGTCCGCTCGTTGCCAGAGAGCTTGGGGCCAGACCGCCGCACGCTTGGAGCCGGCAGGGGGGGGAGGCGGTTGGGAGACTCCCGGGCGGGCCGCGGGGGAGAGAAGGCGCAGGTCTTCTTTTCGCAGCCGATCGGCGAGGCGCTCCAGCCACTCTTTCCATTGGGCCTGCTTGAGGCCCGTCACCAGCGTCAGCTCAATGGAGGCCTGGAACGGACCCTGATCTCTGGGGCGAAGCACCAGGCGAAAGGGTGTCTGACGCAGCAGGGTGAGTTGGGTGGGGCCCAGGCCGTAGCGTTCGGCCAAAGGTTGGCGAATGAGTTCCCGGGCCAGCAGACCCGCCATCAGCCGCTCAAGGGAGGGCCCTTGCGCCTCGAGCAGCACATCCGGTGAGGGAGGAGGAACCACGGGCAGCTCTGGGGCGCCAAGGAGGCCTTCTGGAACCCGCAGCACCATTCCCTCCACGGAAGCCGCCTCCCCTCGCCAAAGAAGGCCATCCCCGCCAATGGTCAAACTCAGGCACCCCTCCTGAAATCCTTGGAGAAAAGAGGCCAAGGGGCCAAGAAGAACCCCAAGGGCGGCGGGCCTCCAGAACACGGCCTGCTCGCTTTCCATCCGTGGCAGGCAACGCAGGCGCACTCCCGGGGAGCTGCGCACCTGGGGTTGAAGCCGATCCTGGAGAATTTGGCGGGACAGCCTGTCAGGGGGAAAAATGGAAAGATCCCCCACCGTCAAAGGTGGAACCGCCACACCAGGCGACAGGGGCTCTGGCAGCCCTCGGGATGAGAGGGCCAAAAAGGGTGGGCCGTCGGCATGGCCATCCCAAAATTGCCACCACAGGCGGCTCTGATACCGCCAGAGTTTGTCCGCTGACTCCGGGCCAAAGCGCTCTTTCCAAATCTCGGGAACGGGCCGATCCGGATCCGCGCGGAAACTCTGCAACAAACTGACCGTGGCCATGAGTTTCTCCAGGCCAATGGCCCGCGGCCGTGGAAAGCGCCCCATCAACAGGGCCGGAACCAGCAGGAAGGCCGCCGTGGTGAGAAGGGTGAGGCCCAGGGGCAACCGTTGGAGCGTCGCGCGGGTTGGCCTCCAGCCTGGGGGGCGCCACGGGGGGGAAAACACCTTCATCCGGTCAGGGAGTCAGCGGCTTGCGGCGCAAGCACCGTAAAGGGTGGTGCGCTGAGACACGGGGCGACGCTTGTCGCGGGCCGCTCCCTGAAGGGCTTGCACCGACTGGCGTGTGCCGCCCGCGGCGCCAGCCATGGTGGTGATGTGTTCTTCCATCAAGGTGCCGCCCAAATCGTCGCAACCCCATTCCAGGGCCTCGGCGGCAATCGGCAGGGTGAGCTTCACCCAGCTGGATTGGTGATGGCGAATCCAGGGACCCAACAGGAGACGGGCTTGGGCCGTCAGCAACAACATGGCCACGGGATCAGGCTGATCCCGGCCCACCCTGGCCCGCAGCGAGGGTGGCGCCGCGGCGCCCACAAAGGGCAGCAGAATGAATTCCGTGAACCCCACCTGGCCGTGGCGCCAGGCGTCGCACTGGAGCGCTCCCAGGGTGCAGAGATGGGCGAGTTGGTCCATGGGAGATTCCACATGGCCGGCCATGAGGGTGCTGGTGGAGGGCAAGCCGGCTTGGTGCACCTGGCGGATCACCGTCACCCAAGCCTGGGCGGAGAGTTTTTCCGGGCAGATCAATCGCCTCACCCGAGGGGACAACACCTCAGCGGCGGTTCCTGGAACCGACCCCAGACCCGCTTGCTGAAGGGTCCCCAACACCTGTTGCAGGGGGAGGTTGTCTTGTTGGGCGATGAAGAGCAATTCCTGGGGTGAAAAGCCATGGAGATGCAAGCCCGGAGCCGCCTCTCGCAAATCCGCCAACAGGGAAGCGGCGAAATCGAGATGGCTACCCCGCTGGCTGGCCTCAGGATCCAGACCAGCCTGGAGACACAATTCGGTGGCGCCCAAGGACTGGGCTTCGGCGGCCCGGTCGCTCAGCTCGGAACGGCTCAGCCGAAAAGCACCCGCCTCACCGGGGGATCTTCGGAAGGCGCAAAAGCCGCAACGCAGCACGCAATGGTTTGTGGCATTGAGATTGCGGTTCACCACGTAGGTGACCATGTCACCCACCAGCTCCCGTCGCCAGCGATCGGCCGCCTCCCGCACCTTCTCCCGCTGAGCTTGATCCCAGGGCCGGTGGATCAAGCACCGGCCGAGCCGCCTTAGATCGGCCAAGGGAAAGGAGTTGGCGGGATCGGCGCGAGCGCCTCGCGACAGCTCCAAAACTTCCTCCAGGACCCGGCCGAGGGGAGGAAGGCTTTCCTCATTTGGAGGCTCTGGAGGATCGACCAGCAAGCGGCCAGCGGCATGCCAGGAATCCGGATCCAGCCCCCGCTCAGGATGAGGCGACCGGGTGGGGTCGCTCATGGCTTGCGAGAGTTGGCTTGATGGCGGCGACGACGATCTCTCCAATCCACCGCGGAGAGGTAAATCACGCCCCCACTCACAAACAGAAGCAACACGGAAGCCAGGCCGGCCAGAAGGGTGGACGGGGGGGGGAGAACCTCAGAAATTGAGAGTGTTGTCACCATTCCGGCCCCAGATCACCATGGCGATGGAAAAAGTGAAGCTCGCGGCCAAGGCGGCCCAGCCCAGGGTGATCAGCATGGTGAGGATGTGTGCGCGGACCCATCCTACCTAAACTCCCTCCAGCCCTTTTCCCTCCGCCATGACGCGCTCGCCGCTCACCACGCCGGAACGGCAGGTCAGGAGTGTGGACCAGCAAGCGCCCTATCCCCATGTGAGTGTGATCGTGCTCAACGACGACTTCAATACCTTCGAACACGTGGTGCAAGTGCTGATGCGTTACATCCCCGGCATGACCTCCGACAAGGCCTGGAAGCTGGCCCATCAGATCGATGGAGAGGGCTTGGCCGTTGTCTGGCGTGGCCCCCAGGAACAAGGAGAGCTCTATCACCAGCAACTCTCGGCCGAGGGGCTCACCATGGCCCCTCTGGCCATCGGCTGATCCGATCGATTGTTCACTGGGGACAAAGCTCCATGGGAAGGGTTGTCATCACCCACAGCACCTACATCGAGGGGCTGATTCCCCTGCTGAAGGTGTTGGCTCAGGATCCCAGCATCGGCACGGTGACTCCGGCCGTGATCTGCCGGGTGCGGGGGCGGGCGTCCCAGCTGCGCCTGCGGGTGTCCACGCCCATCGTCGGGGGGCACAAGGTGAACGCGCGCCGAGCCGGAACCGCCCAAGAGGTGTTTGTGCTGACCACCCTCAGCCGTGCGGACCTCCAACAGAAACTGGATCAGCTCCTGGATCAGGGATCAAATCAGTAGAGCGACGCTCCAGGCCAACTTGGGCCCTGAATCCCAAGGTGACCGAAGGTCCATGAGTCAGTCCCCGGGGGCCACGGGGGCACCTAAAAAAGACGCCAAATCTGGAGCCCGTCTCTTAGGCGGTCAAGACAAAAAAGAGTGAACCACTGTGCCGTCTTGCCCCAGTGTTCGACCTGGAAGAACCAGAAGGGGTGTCAAGAGCGGGGCTTCGTTTCCGGCTACGGGGCCGGCCTACGTTGCCTTCGCCGCAGACTCCCCATGTCGAAAAGGGAGTCAGATCAGAAAACTGTGAAAGGCAGTCACCAACACAGCAGTTCATCGCGGATTTTAGGGCCCCAGGGCCGCCGCCGCGCTAGGCCAGGCCCTCCCCGGGCCAGGGCCACACCCGACGCACCTCCGCCAGTCGCCTGAGGCGCTCTTCCTCCCGACGCTCGGCGCCATCTGAGTCCAGCACAAAGGTGATGTGCCCCAGTTTTCTGCCCAGCCGAGGGCGTTTGCCATACCAGTGCACCCGGCTCCCCTCCATGGCCTCGAGGGCGGCCCGTGGCTCGGCGTAGTCGGTTCTCGCCTCGGCACTGTCGGATGGCGCGAAGCCGAGAAGGTTGACCATCAGCGCCCCCTTCACCCTGGGTTCGGTGAGACCCATCGGCAACCCAGCGACGATGCGGGCCTGCTGGGAAAACTGGTTGGTCAAGCACGCCTCCAGGGTGAGATGGCCGGAGTTGTGCACCCGAGGGGCCACCTCATTCACCAACAAGCCATGGGGGCCAAAAAAGAACTCAATGCCCATCACGCCCACGTAGTTGAGGGACGTCACCAGCGACACCCCCACATTGCGGGCATAGGCCTCCACCGCGTGGGACACGGGGGCCGGGAACAGCACCCAGTCGCACACCTGATCGCGCTGGTGGGTCTGCACCAGGGGGAAGCAGCGCACCTGGCCCAGCTGATCGCGGCAGATCACCTGCGCCAATTCCAGATCAAAGCTCACCCGCTCCTCAAGAATCCATTCCTCCGGGTTGTGCTCGGCCAGGTGGCGCTCCAACGCCTCCAGATCGCTCAGCACGAGGATGCCCTTGCCGTCATAGCCGCCGCTGCTGGCCTTGGCCATCACGGGAAACCGCAGGCCATCTGGCAGTTGTGGCCCCCGGGGAGCCGGAGGAGGAAGGGTGGGAGGACTGTCCCAGGAGGAAAAGGTCTCAGGGTCTCCATCTCCGAAGCTCTCGAGGAGCTCGTGGCTGGGAAGGGGCGGAGCCGGGGGCTGGGCGGCCTCCATGGGCGCCCACAGCGGGGTGGGTAAGTTGAGTTGGTTGAGCAGTTGCCTCTGGCTTCGCTTGCCCAACAGGGGGGCGAGGGAGGAGAGGCTAGGGAGAAAACAGATCCCCTCCCGTTCGAGTTGCTCGAAGGCCTCCAGCGGCAGCCACTCGTTCTCGAAGGTGATCCGTTCCGCCCGCTGGGCCAAGGCCCGGGTGGCCTCCACATCGTCCTGGCGCCCCAGAACCACGCTGGACGCGGCGCGGGTGGCCGGATCCAATGGATCGGGCGTCTGCACATGGAACGCCAAACCGAGCTGGCGTGCCTCCCTCGCCAGCATCCAGGCCAATTGCCCCCCACCCACGACGCCTATGGAAGCGCTGGTCGACACGCCAAAGCCCCGACGAACCTTCACATTCGCATGGCCTCAAACCATCGGACGATCAGGGGCGATGGCTGAGCGGAGAAGGCTGAGGGCCAACACAATCAAAAACAGGGCCAGGCCCACCGTGCAGGCATAGCTGATTTCCAGCTCACCAAAGGCCTGGTCGTAGACGTAATACACCAGCGTCCGGGTGGAATCCGCCGGACCCCCTTGGGTCATCAGGAACACTTCATCAAAGACTTTTGTGGCGCCAAGCGACGAGATCACGGCCACCAGACTGATGTAAGGCCACAGGAGCGGAAGCGTGATGTGCCGATGACGCTCCCAACCCTCACAGCCATCAAGGGCGGCGGCCTCATAAAGTTCGACGGGAATCCCCTGCAAACCGGCCAAAAAGATCACCATGTAATAGCCCAGCCCTTTCCAAAAGGTGACCAGCATCACTGAGGGGAGGGCCAGGGCTGGCGAGGTGAGAAACCCAATCGGAGTGAAGGCTCGCCCCAAGAGGGCCCCAAGCCAGCCATTGATCAACCCGTTTTCGGCGTACAGCCAGCGGAAAGCGATGGAGGCCACCACCAGCGACACCAGCACCGGGGTGTAATAAGCCGCGCGCAAGACATGAATGCCAGGCAAGCGACGATTCACCAGCACCGCCAGGGCAAGGGATCCCAAAACGATCGGCGGCACCACCCCCACCAAGTAGAGAAAGGTGGTGAGGGTGACGCGAAGCATCATCGGATCACTCAGCAGGCGCCGCACATTGGCCAGGCCGATGAACCGCAGCGGCGCGTCGACATCCAATCCGCTGCTGGTGAAGCTCAACACAAGAGCCATCGCCGCGGGCACCAGCACCGAAAGGGCCAACAGGGCGAGGGCTGGGGCCAGAAACAACCAGGGCATCAGCCGCTCCAACCCACGGGATCCTGAAGGCCCAGCGGCGGTGGAGTCCGCGGCGGAGAATGGTGTCATCGCCAGAGCTTAAGAGTCTTCCTCCATGTGCGCTCAAGCCCAAGCCTCCAGCGTTTCTGGCCCTGAACGGGTGTTGCGGGTGGCTCTGCCCCACGACCCCTATCCCATCGTGATCAGCGGGGGCGGGCTGGCCAGGCTGGGCCGCTGGGTCACCGCCCAGGCCGTGCGCCCGGGGACCAGGGTGCTGCTGGTGAGCAATCCCGTTGTGCATCAGCACTACGGGCAACGGGCTGAGCAAAGCCTGAGGGACGCTGGTCTGGAGGTGAGTTCTTTGGTGCTGGAGGCCGGTGAGGAGCAAAAAACGCTCGCCACCGTCTCCATGATTCACGACGCCGCTTTTCGCCAACGCCTGGAGCGTGGATCCTTGATGGTGGCCCTTGGAGGGGGAGTGGTGGGAGACATGGTGGGTTTCGCCGCCGCCACTTGGCTCAGGGGCGTCGCGGTGGTTCAGGTGCCCACAACCCTGCTGGCCATGGTGGACGCGGCCATTGGCGGCAAGACGGGGGTCAATCACCCGGGCGGCAAAAATCTCATTGGCGCCTTTCATCAGCCGAAGGCCGTGCTGATCGATCCTGAGGTGCTGCACACCCTCCCGGAACGGGAATTCCGCGCCGGCATGGCCGAGGTGATCAAGTACGGCGTGATCGGCGATCCGGAGTTGTTCGGGGCGTTAGAGGCCCAGGCCTCGCGCCATCCCGCCGGGGGCCTGGCCAGCCTGGAGGCGATTGGCCCTGTCTTGTTGGCGGAGATCCTGGAGCGATCCGCGGCGGCCAAGGCGCGGGTGGTGGCCGCCGATGAACGGGAAGGGGGCCTGAGGGCCGTCCTCAATTACGGCCACACCCTGGGCCATGTGGTGGAGACCCTGACCGGCTACCACACCTACCTCCATGGCGAGGCGGTGGCCCTGGGGATGCTGATGGCGGGCACCATCGCCCGCCGCATGGGTCTGTGGGATGCCGATGCCGAAGGTCGCCAACGGGAGCTGGTGGCCGCGGCGGGCTTGCCCCTTCGGTTGGCCACCCCCCTTGACCCCGAAGCGGTGCTCTCCACCCTCCAGAGCGACAAGAAAGTGCGAGATGGGTTGGTGCGTTTCGTGCTGCCCACCGCCATTGGCAAGGTGGTGGTGCGGGATGACGTCGACGAAGGCACGATCCTTGAGGTGGTGCGCCTCCATGGTCAGCCCCCGGCGGAGTGATCCACCTCCTCCAGGGCCGGGGGGTCGGACAGGCAACGGTGGCTCAGTGCTCCATGGCCAACGCCGGGGGGGAAACGCTCAAACACCAGCCAGCGAAAATCACCCATGGCCAGCGGATCCACCAGACGCAACAGTTGCTCCCGGCGCCCCAAGCATTCAGAGAGCGTGTCAGCCCCAGCGCGACCCAGCTCAGCCAGGCGCCGGGCCAGGCCGAGGGCCAACAGCGCTTCCCCCTGACGCCGCTCTCCCCGGGGGGTCCAGCCACTCTCCGTGGCGGCTCGCCGTGCCGTTTCCACACAGAGGTGGGCCGTGATGTCCCACTCCCCCGGCTCCAAAAGGGGATAGGCACTGGCCTGCTGGCCCCGGTAGGCCATCAAGGTGCCGTTGTCCCGAGATGGGGAGTAGTAGCGGCGGGCCTCAAGGGCATAGTCGATCACCAACAACACCCCTTCCCGCAGCGCCTGGCCGCAGGCCTGGAGCCAGGGCGCGACGCCGGGATGCACTTCGGTACACCAGCCAGGAGGGAGACCAGCGGCGTCCAAGGCAAGGGGATCCAGATCCTTCACCTCCTCGGCGCTGAGGGAGGGGCCCGCCACCAGGGCCAGCGCCCCTTCCTGGCACGCCACATGCTGCCAACGCCACGCCTCCCCATCCCACAGGAGGCGATCCACCGGTAAGGCGTCCAACACCTCATGGGCCACCACCACCCCCCGCACGGGATCGAGGTGGAGCTGCTCCCAATCGGACCATCGGATGGGGAGTGGGGCTCCCTGAAGAACCTCCCGCTGAAGGGCCACCATGCCTGGATTGGGCTCCAGGAGCACAAGCTCCACGCGCCTGGCCAGATCAGGACGCGCTCGGGCCAGGCCGGTCGCCAGTTGGGAGGCCAGCTGGCCCTCTCCAGGGCCCGCCTCCACCAGGCTGAGGCCATCCCCTTGGAGCTGATCCAACCAATCGATCAGCTGGGGAAGAAGCAAGGAGGCGAATTCCTCCCCCAAAGAGGGGGAGGTGGCGAAATCGCCCCTCGGCCCGATGCGGGCCCGTCCACAGCCGTAGTAGCCGTGCTCGGGGTCATGCAACGCCCAACTCATGAAGACGCGAAAGGGCACGGAGCCCCCAGCGCGCCGCAGCCGATCCGCCAGCCAGGGTGGAACCGAGCCCCGCATCAAGGAGAATGCCGCTCAATGGTCTCAGGGAAGCGTCGCGTCATGGTCTCCAAGGCAATAAGGGAGTGGGGTGGTCGGATCTCGCGGGGGGCGCTCGCCCTCCTGGTCGCCATCCTCATCGGATGGGCTCCCGCATGGACGGCCGCCGCCGTCGCGGATGACAATCCTGACCTGTTGCCCGATCACCCCACCCCGGTGATCGACCTGGCGCGGGTGCTCACTGATGGACAGCGTGAGGCCCTGGAGAGCGAGCTGAACGACTTCGCGAGCACCAGTGGCTGGAAGTTGCGCGTGCTCACCCAGTACGACCGAACACCAGGCTTGGCCGTGAAGAATTTCTGGGAGCTGGATGATCGCAGCCTGCTGCTGGTGGCGGATGAACGGGGCGGCAATCTCCTGAACTTCAACGTTGGCGACGCTCTTTTCTCCCTGATGCCGCGCACCTTCTGGGTGGAATTGCAAACCCGTTTTGGCAACCAGTACTACGTGCGAGAACACGGCAGGGACGGCGCCGTGCTGGATGCCCTGCACACGGTGAAGGGTTGTTTGGCCATGGGGGGCTGCCAGGTGGTGCCGGGATTGCCCCAAGAGCAGTGGCTGTTGACCCTCTGCACATCCATCCTTGGCGGGTTGATCGTTGGCTTCGCCGCGTTTCCCCGTCAGGCCGGTCGAACGATCGAATGGATCTGGGTGTTGCTGCTCTCCCCCCTCTGGCTGATTCTCTTCGCCGTGTTTGGGGTGGCTCCGATTGTCACCCGCACCAACGACCTGTTGCCCTTGCTGCGCAATGGGCTGGGGTTTGGGGCGGCGGCCGTGGCGGCTTACTTGATCGCCCAAGCCACCCTTGGCAAGGAGCGCTTGAAACAAGATCAACCCTGAACGTCGCCTGGAAGGAGGGAGAAAAAGAACAGCCCCAAATCAAAGCGACTTGGGGCTGCTGGAGATTCCTCCGTTTGAAGGCGAGGAATCAGGGGGTTTGGGAGCGAATCGCTTCGAGTTGACAGTCCAAAGTGTCTCCCGTGCATGGCTTGGCCTGTTGAATGGCCACCCGTTCCCATTGTTGTTGAGGCATCTGACGCAGCTGGGAAAGGTTGTCCTCGTAAAACCGCTTCAGGTCCTCGAAACGCTTCACCGGTTGGCCGTAATAGCTGTGGCCAGCGAGGGTGGGAAATGAAGCCCATTCGGGGGATAGTTTCGCGGCCAATTCCTCCGTCAATTCACCACGATCCGCGAGGTGCAAGGCCCCTCGCCGCTGGATCAAAAAGAGGGCTCCCTGATCCTGGGAGTCGGGCCCAAATCCCGACAGCCCCATTTTTTGCGTCACCATGTTCCAGGTGAAGGGCATGAATTGGTAAGCCCCAGCGGCGGCGCTGGCGTAGCGGGAGGAATACATCACCCGGTCGGGATGCCGTTCCAGGGTGGGCATGAGGCTGCCGCCAAACATCACTCGATACCCCACATCATGGCCATTGGCCCAGGTTCCTTCGGCGTAGCGAATGGTGTTGAGGAGGGCGCGCCGCTCAGGAGTGATGGCGAAGGCGGGGGGAATGGAGGGTGGAGGAGGGGGGAGGAACGCCAAGCCACGGTTGGGCCTTGGCTGATTCAACACCCTGTCCCAAGCCTCCGTGGCGTCGGTCGCGTGCGCGGGAAAAGTGGTGAGCAATCCCAAACCAAGAAGGGCTGAGACCAGTGGAAGTTGTCGGGAGCTGAACAAAGGAGTGCAGGCAGAGGACAGAGCGCATCACTGGATGGATACGAGAATTTCAACAGCATTCACTTGCGAAACTGGCCAAAAACCAGGCCAGCAATGTGTGTGAGGGCAAATGAACGCGAGAAATCTGAAAGGTCGTTTCGAAACTTCGCGTCAATTTGGCCAGTGAAGGTTTGAGTGTCGATGTAAGGCGTGACGCTCAAGAAACCGTCCATTCAGAGAAGCGATCCCCTCCCCTCGCCCGCGGGCTTGTGATGAGCCGATTTTTCCTGGCTTTTCCAGAAGCGGAGCCAACCGTTGCCCTCTCAACGATCGGATCTGCTAATCACCGTCCCAGCAGTCGATACAGAATCTCCGCCGCCTCGAAGCTTCCCTCCCGGCTCTCCCGGGGAGCCCGGGGGGGCAGAAGGGGTTGATCCAACTCCCAGGCCCCCCGGCGAAACGCCTCCTCCTCCAGCACCCGGTGCCATCCCTCCTCCCTCAATCCCCGCTCCAAGACAGGGGCTTCGGCGAAGCCCTCCCGCCGCACCACATGGAGCCCCACCCCCTGCTGGAAGGCCTCGCAAAACGTGCTGTACCCCGGCTTGGTGATCATCCGGGCCGTGAGCGGCATGACATCCAAAGGCCGCAGGTCGGGGGGCAGGAGGCGTCCGTTGGGCGCCTCTGGCAGCCGGGGATCCACGCCCACGAACACATGGTCGGGCCAGAGCTCCAGCCATTGAGGATCCAGGGCCATCCCCAGTCCCCCAAAGCTGATCAACACGCACCGCTCCCGATCCATCGGCAGGCTGAGGCGCCTCGCCACATCCCCTGGTTCATGGCGGGGGACCGAACAGGTGAGCCCCACCTCCACCTCGGGGATCTCCCAGTCCATGGGAAGCGAGAGGGGACACCTCAGCAGCAGGTCGCCCTGGCGGTAGGAGTCGAGGGCCTGCTCAGCCCAGGGGCGGAACGCCTCCCCCAAGGGGCGATAAATCGACTCCCAGCCAAAACTGGCCAGCCAAATCAACGGACAACACAGGCGAGCGGCAAGGAGGGCCGCGTTGGGAGGCACATCCGCCAGGATCAAGGGCCGGGTGGGCTGGGTCTCCAGCCAGCGGGCCTCTTCTTCCACCTGGGCAGGCATCCAGCGCTCCAGCTCCTCCAAGGCCGTGAGGGTGCCCGCCAGATCAAGGGACAGCGCGTCGGCCTGAAGAACTCCCACATCCCAGCGGCACGGTCTCAGCTCGAAAGGAGCCTCCCCCATGGCCAACCTCAGGAAGGCTGGCTCCACCGCGGTGGAGAGCACCACCCGACATTCCGGCACCATGCCCACCAGCGTGCTCAGAACCGCGGCGGTGCGGGCGGCATGACCGTAACCATGACCGCTGATGCAGGCGTAGATCAACATGGAGAGTTCAAGACTCTGGCGGCGGCCACAGCCGCTGCTCGTACAAAAGGGACCCATCCAAACCGTACCAGCGGTGGGCGACTCGCCTCACCTCACCGGTGGCGCCCAAATGCACCCAGCTCAGGTGGCGGAGGGACCGCCCCAGGACGTCCACGCCGTGGCGGGGCACATAGGCCGCGTTGAGGTAGATCGTGCCCCGCCTGTCTTGATGAAAGGTGGTGCGCCATCCTCCACGCCGAAGTTGGTGATGCATGTGGCCAAACACCACCAGGGGCACGAAGCGATGCCGCCGGATGCGCTCAATGGCCAGAGCCAGATCCTGATCGCCCCAATCGCGGGAGGGGTGTTTCCAATCCCGGCCGCAGGGATCGAAGGCCTCGCTCCCCAGTCCCGAGGGGCCGCAGTGGGCCAACACCACCAACGGCAGGGAAGGATCCGCCCCCAGAGCCGCCGCGCAAATGCGGTCCACCGAGTCTTCCAACTCCACCGGTCCGTACACCGCCCGCACGGCTTTGGAGAGGTGATACCCCCCTCCGGCGGTCGCGGGTCGGCCCCCCACCACCGCCAGGCCAGGCGGCCTCAATTCCCGGAGGCTCCAACCGCAGTGGCGATCCCCCAGGAGGGTGAGCTGACGGCGAAGGGCCGCCCCGGAGGGGTCCTTACCGGCGTCATGGTTGCCGAGCACGCAGGCCATGGGCAGGTCGAGGCGCGACAAGGTGCGGGGGATCCGCCCCTGACCATTGCTCAGATCCCCCACCACCAAAAAACCGTCAGGAGCGAGGGCGCGAAGCAGGTCTTCGTCCGTGTCATCCCATTGATTGTGGAGATCACCGGCAATCGCCAGTTGGAGATCTCCCCCCGTGGCGGCGGTGGATCGCCCTTCTAGGCTGGGGGGCATGGAACTCTCCGAGCTGGATGATCCCCCTGGTGGCACGACGGGCCTAGCCACGGCGCCCCTGTCTCCCGCCACCCCGCCGAGCCCCTCGGAAGGGGACGCCCCCCCGAGCGAGGCTCTGCCAGCCGCCATCGCCGCACTCAAGAAGGAGCGAAACGCCATCATCCTGGCGCATTACTACCAGGAGGGGGCGATTCAAGACGTGGCCGACGTCATCGGCGACTCCCTTGAACTCGCCCGCCAAGCCGCTCGCACGGACGCCGATGTGATCGCGTTCTGCGGCGTTCATTTCATGGCGGAAACAGCGAAAATTCTCAATCCCGAGAAGATCGTGGTGCTGCCCGACATGAACGCGGGCTGCAGCCTGGCGGATGCTTGCCCCGCGGAGGAGTTCGCGGCCTTTCGCGCCGCCCATCCCGACCATTACGTGATCAGCTACATCAACTGTTCGGCGGCGGTCAAAGCCCAGAGCGATCTCATCTGCACCAGCAGCAACGCGGTGCATCTCGTACGCCAGGTGCCCCAAGACCGACCGATTCTCTTCGCGCCAGATGAAAACCTCGGCCGTTGGGTGGCGCGCACGAGCGGACGGGACCTCACCCTGTGGCCGGGGTCTTGCATCGTGCATGAAACCTTCAGCGAGGAGGCCCTGCTGCGGCTGAAACTGGAGCACCCGGAGGCGGAAGTGATCGCTCACCCGGAATGCCAGCCCCATCTGCTCGAACTGGCCGACTTCATCGGCTCCACCAGCCGGTTGCTGGAGCGAGCCCAGTCGAGCTCGGCTCCCTCGTTCCTCGTGCTCACCGAGCCGGGCATCCTGCACCAGATGCGACGCAAGGTCCCCCAGAAAACGTTCTATCCCGTCCCGGGAGTGGACGGTTGCTCCTGCAACCTCTGCCCCTACATGCGGCTGAACTCCCTGGACAAACTCTGGCGTTGCCTCCGCGACTTGCGGCCTCGCGTGGAGCTCGATGAGGAGATTCGTCTGAGGGCCCTGGCGCCCATGGAGCGGATGTTGGCGATGAGTGCCTGAGCTCTCCGCCACCGAGGGCCAGCTGCCGGTGGATGGACCCCTGCGGCTCACCCCGGAGGGCTTGTATTGCGTGCCCGCCCAAGCCTGGATCGACCCGTGGCGGCCCGTGGCGCGGGCCCTCCTCACCCATGCCCATGCCGACCATGCCCGGCCCGGCAGCCAGGCCTACTGGGCCAGCGAACCCAGCGAAGGGGTGTTGCGTCACCGCCTGGGGGCCAATCTGCCCCTCACCACCGTGCCCTACGGCGCCACGCTCAAGCTGGGTGACGCCCGCGTCTCGTTCCATTCCGCGGGCCATGTGCTGGGCTCGGCCCAAATCCTGATCGAGGCGGCTGGGGAGCGGTGGCTCATCAGCGGCGATTACAAACGGGATTCCGATCCCAGTTGCGCCCCGTTCACGCCGCTCCAGGCGGATGTGTTGATCAGCGAGGCCACCTTCGGCCTTCCGGTGTATCAGTGGGCGCCAGGCCACCGTGTGGCCCGTGAGATCGTGGACTGGTGGCGTCAGGACCCTCCCGTTCCCTCGGTGCTGTTCTGCTACGCCTTCGGCAAAGCCCAACGGATTCTGGCGGAGCTCCATGCCCTAGGGGTTCGCGAGGAGGTGTTGCTCCATGGCGCCATTGAGGGACTGATGGACGCCTACCGGGCGCGGGGTGTGCCCATGGGGGCCACCCGGCCCCTCAGTGCCCTGCCCAAAGGCGAGAGCTTGGCCGGCCGACTGGTCCTCGCTCCCCCCTCAGCGATGGGAACCCCCTGGATGCGTCGGTTCCCCATGGCGCGAACCGCTTTCGCGAGCGGATGGATGGCGGTGCGTGGGGTGCGCCGCCGGCGAGGGGTGGGCCGGGGATTTGTGTTGAGCGACCACGCCGATTGGCCCTCCCTGGTGCGCACCATCCGCGAAAGTGGCGCCCAGCGGGTGTACCTCACCCACGGCCAAGGCGATCCCCTGGCCCGCTACCTCACGGAGGTGGAGGGCATGGCCGTCCAAGTTCTGAGAAGGGGGGAGCCAGGCGCCTGGACCCGGGAGGAAGGGGATGGGGAAGAGCGAGAACGCTCCTCAGCGACGCTCGCGGAGGTAGCCCACGGCTGAGGTCATGGCCAGGACGAACCCTGGCCAAAACAGCCACCACCCCACCGTCCAGGCCAGGGGCGCCTCCAGCCCATCGGCGGGCCACAGCAGCAGCAGCAGGGAAAGAAACTGCAGAATCGTCTTGAGCTTCCCCCCCCAGGAGGCCGGACCGCCACTGCCCTGCTGGGCCCGCCAACCCGAAACCAGCAGCTCCCTGGCCAGAAGCGACCAAACGGCCACCAGGGGCAAGCGATCCTGGCTGGCCAACCAGAGCAGGGGGGCGCTGATCAGCAGCTTGTCGGTGAGGGGATCCAGCCGGGCTCCCCAAACTGATCCCCCGCCCGCCCGGCGGGCCAACCACCCATCGGCCGCGTCGCTGAGCCCCCCCACCAGCAAAAGGGCCCAGGCCAGCCGGCTCCATCCCACCTGCAGGGCCAGCAACAGGGGCAATCCCAAAACGCCTCTGAGCACCGTGAGGCCATCGGCGAGCCGCCGCCCCGCCCCCCCCCGAGGGGGGAGGGATGGACCATCGGTGGGCATGGGAGGCGGGGCGGCGCCCCTTCAGAATGCATCCGCAGTGCTGGAGTGAAGGTCATGGTGGTGGAGCGGCCCGTCGCTGAGGTGATGACCTCACCCGTTTTCTCCGTCCGACCCGACACCCCCCTTCAAGACGCGGTGACCCTCTTGAGCACGCACCACATCAGCGGGCTGCCGGTGGTGGACGCGAATGGCGCCCTGGTGGGGGAGCTGAGTGAGCGGGATCTGATGGTGCGGGAGAGCGGCTTCGACGCCGGGCCCTACGTGCTGTTTCTGGACGCGGTGATCTACCTCCGCAATCCCATGGAGTGGAACCGGCAGGTGCACCAAGTGCTGGGCAGCACGGTGGGGGATGTGATGAACGCCCAGGCGCACACCTGCCTGGCTTCCACCAGCCTCCCCGAGGCGGCCCGTCTCCTGAACGATCGTCGTGTCCAGCGCCTCTTTGTGGTGGACGAGGGGGGAACGATGGTGGGCGTGCTCACCCGCGGTGACGTGGTGCGTGCCCTGGCCGAAGCCGCTTAGGGCCCAAGTTCCAGGGAATCACCTGGCCCTCAGCCACCAACCAGATCCGTTCCCCGGGCAGGCAGGGATGGCCGCCCGTCAGGGCTCCAAAGGCGGGGAGAACGAGCACATCCCGTCGCGGATCAAAGGCGAAACAGGGAAGGCGGAGTCGGTCCGAGGGGTTTCCCACCACCGCCACGGGGTGGCGGTGCCCGCAGAGATTGAGGAAGCCCTCCCGGGGTTCGGGAGCGTGGCTCAGCCACCAGGGCCCCTCGACTCGCGGTGGGGCTTGGGGCAAGCCCTCCAGCCAGCTCCCCCGTTCGTGGTTGCCTCCGATCAGCCGCAACGGGCACTCCATCAGCTCGGGCAGGGCCCTGATCTTCTGCCGGAGCGCCTCCGTCAGACCCACTCGGCTGTGAATGAGATCTCCAAGCACCACCACCTCCCTCGGCCGAAGCCGATGGACCAGCGCCAGCAGCGGGTTGAGGGTGCCCGCGTCGCCGTCGCTGGGCAAGGGCACGCCATGGCTCTGGAACACCTCGGCCTTGCCCAGGTGCAAATCAGCCACCAGCAACAGGGCTCGCTCCCCATCCCAGACGGCCCGTTCGCCCAACAGTTCCAGGGTGTGGCCCCGCCAAGAAAAGCCGCAGCGACCCGACTCCGCCATCCCCCGATCCCTCCGCCAGCGCCCTCAGGCCAACCCCATGGCCCTCTGATAGGCCTCACGGCCATTGGTGGCGGCGATGCTGGCCTGGATGGCCGGGTAGGGAGAGAGATCCACCTCCTTGCAAAAGAGGGGGATGTAGGCCAAGTACGCCTGAACCGCGCAGTCGGCCGCGCCCCAGAACGGGGAACCAGCGATGGGCGCCAAGAGGGATTGGCCTCCAGCCAGCAGGGCCTCCAACACCCCCAGCTGGCGCTGGAGATCGTCTGGGCGGGTGGCGGCGGCAAACATGGCGGGCCCCAGGGTGGCGTTGGCGTAGAGCACCCATTGCAGCGACAGGGAACGCCAGGCGGGGTGCTCGCTTTCCCGAGCATGGCGCTCAGCCAGGTGCAGGAGAATCGCTCCACTCTCAAAGAGGGCCAATGGCTTGCCCTCGCCCACGGTGATGGAGGAATCCACCAGGGCGGGCACCTTGCCAAAGGGGTTGATGGCCTTGAACGGGGGCTGGTGCTGCTCGCCGGCGGCCAAATCAACCTGGACCCACCCATAGGGGAGAGTCTTTTCCTCGAGGTACCAGCGCACCATGGAGGCCCGGCTGCGGGCGCCGCCGTAGAGCGTCAAGGTCATGGCTGACAAGGGGAGAGCACCCCCATCATCCACGCTCAGAATCAGGCCAGCGGAATGGACGCCATGGCCAGCGAACCGGATCGCGCCGATCCCATGCCCCCTGGCTGCCGGCGGCGCCTGGCCCCCCACCTGCTGAACCGGATCCGCCGGGGGGTGGTGGGCGGCGGTCGTTACGCCCAAAACCTCCGCCGGGCCATCCGGGAGGCCGCGGAGGATCCCCAGGGGGGGCCCGTGCTGATCAGCGGCGAACCCGGCCTGGAAAAAGACAACATCGCCGCCCTGATCCACTTCAGCTCCCCGGCCCGTCGGCAACTGATGGCGCGATTGAATTGCGCCCTGCTCAGGCCCGATGGTGGCGAACTCTTCGAGGGGGATCGGCAGGCGCCGGCCCTGCTTGCGTGCCTGGGGGAAGGGGCCCTGCTGCTCGATCAAATCGACCGCGCCGACCCCGCCCTGCGCCCGCTGCTGGTGGAGCTGGCCCGCCACCGAACCTGGACCTCGCCAGGGGATGGGGCGAAGCACCGGTTTGCCGGGAGGGTGTTCCTCACCGCGGAAACCAGCCAAGACCTCGGCGCCGAGGTGGTGTCGATCAAGGTGCCGCCCCTGCGGGTTCGCCGGGCCGACCTGGGGGAGTGGCTTCGCTACGCCGTGCGTCAGCGGGCTCGGAGCCTGGGCTGGAGCGCCCCTCCCCGGGTGAGCGATGCCCTGGTGAAACGGCTGCAAAACCACGACTTTCCGGGAAATGTGCGGGAACTGTTTGGTCTGGTCGACCAGGCCCTGCGGCAATGCGAGGGCAGCCAACCAGCCACCCTGCCGGAGGATGTGTTCTGGATCGATCAACGCCGCGATCGGCCCCGTTTTGATCTCTGGCGCTGGAAACCTTGGCTCCGGGACTGGATGCGGGCCCCAGCCCTCTGGAACGGCCTGCTCTTTGGCCTGGTGAGCTGGGTGTTTGTGCTCGTGAACCTCTGGCTCTGGCTGGGACCACAAGATCGATCGCGCAATGGCGCCCTCAACCTGTTTTGGGCCTGGTGGTGGCCCCTGATCCTGCTCACTTACCCGCTGGTGGGCCGGTTGTGGTGTTCGTTTTGTCCGTTCATGGTGTGGGGGGAGCTGGCCCAGCGTCTGGCCCGGGCCCTCGGATATGAACCCCGGCGCTGGCCCAGGGGGGAAAGCGACCGCTGGGGGGCCCCGGTGCTGGCGGGAGGCTTTGCCGCCATCCTGCTTTGGGAGGCCCTCGCCGATCTGCCCAACAGCGGACGCTTGAGCAGTTGCCTGCTGCTGTTGATCACCGCCGGGGCGGTGATTGGGTCCTTGCTCTACGAGAAACGGTTTTGGTGCCGCTTTCTCTGCCCCGTGGGAGGAATGAACGGACTGTTCGCCAAGCTGGCGATCACCGAGTTGCGGGCCCAGGCCGGCACCTGCGGCGGCAGTTGCTCCAGCTACGCCTGCTTCAAAGGCGGCCCCGCCGAGGGGGAGGGACTGGCCACGGCGGGCTGTCCCCTGGGGACCCATCCGGCCCACCTCAGTGACAACCGCAACTGTGTGCTGTGTCTCACCTGCGCCCAGGCCTGCCCGCACCGTTCCGTCCAGCTCAGGCTCAGGCCACCGGCCGCCGATCTGCGGCGTGAGCTCGATCCCCCCGAGGGGGAGGCGGGGTTGATCCTTGTGCTGGCGGGCGGGGTGTGCCTGCACCACTGGCAACTTCTCCTGGGACGCCTTCCCCTGGCTCCTCCCTCCCTGACGGCCGGCCCCCTGCTTCCCAGGCTGGCTTGGGGCCTGGCGGCCTTGGCGCTGCCAGCGGCGGTGTTCGCGCTCGCTCGCGGCTGGCTCAGCTGGCACCGGGGAACGCCAGAGACCCGCCCGCGCCATCCCTCCCGCCTCCGGCTGGGTCTGTATGCCGGCTTGCCGCTGGTGTGGGCCCTGATGCTGGCCGATCACCTTCCCCTGGGCATGCTGGAGGGCGGACGCCTGCTCCCGGTGAGCCTGACGCCATGGTTGCCCGCCCTGGCGAAGCGGCTGCCCGCCTGGAGCGCTGATCCCCACGTGATCGCCTTCTGCCAAACCTGCGTGCTGCTCGTCGGTCTGGGAGGCACGGTGGTGTTGCTCCGCCGCCTCCAGCAACCCCTTCGCTGGGGGTGGTTGGGCTGGAGCGGTTTGGCCGTGGCCCTCAGCGGCGCGGGGCGCTGGCTGGTGGCGCTCCGGCCCTAGGAGCGGCCGCAGACCCGCTGGATGTCGGTTGGGCTGTAGAGCTCGATGGGGGCGTCGGGCCGACTCTCTTGAAACGGGTGGCGTTTGCTGAGGTAGTGGGCCGCGCCGATGGCGTTGGCCAATTCGATCCGGGCCCGTCCGCGGCTGCCTCGCCAGGACTGGCAAGCGCCGAGGGGGTCGAAAGCGCTGGCCCTCGCGCTCACGGGCCCCAGAGCCGCCAGGAGCGCCAAGGCCAGGGCCCAGGGCTCCATCCCACCCCGGCCCGCGGCCAGGGCGGGGGGAGGGGTCAGCGGGGGGCTGGCGGGCCACTCCCCGTCCGGCAGATACCTGACATGGCGCACCTGTCGGGGCTGACCCACGTAGACCCAGGCCCGTCGCCCATCGGCCAAGGGAAGGGAGCGGCGTTGGTAGAGGCGGGGAGCCCCCTCGAAGGCGTCCAAGGCTGGAAGGGCCGACCAGGGAACGGCGTAGAGCTCCCCGCGGACGCGACCCTCTCCGGCGATGGCCATCGGAAAGGGCCCAAGGTCGTGAAGACGGAGGCCTTCCAGGGTCACCTGGCCCAGCCACTGGGCCCCTTGCAGTCGTCCATGGTTGGGTTGACCGCGCTTCAAGGTGCCGTAGACAAACAGGAGGGTGTCGCCCTGGGGCGAGGCCTCAGGGGTGGGTGGGATCGCGTCCATCCGTGCGGCTGACCTCCAAAGCCCTCCAGGGCTGTTGATAATGATGCCAATCGATCCGTCGCGATGACACTTGCCCTTCTCCTGGTTCTTGCCGGTTCCCTCGGCTTGATGGCCTATATCGTCAAACGGCTAGAGCGGGCCTGATCCGCTCCTCTCGCCCCACCTTGGTTCCATGGCTGGCCTTCCGGGTTTCCCAGTTGAGATGGCGTTCCTTTGGCCCCCCCAGGCCTACCTGTGGTTCAAAGCGCTCCACATCGTGGGCGTGGTCGTTTGGTTCGCGGGGCTTTTTTACTTGGTGAGGCTGTTCATCTATCACCGGGAGGCGGAGGAGCTGGAGCCACCCCTGCGGGACGCCTTCCGCGCCCAATACGCCCTGATGGAGCGCCGTCTCGCCAACATCATCACCACTCCGGGGATGGCCGTGGCGGTGGCCATGGCCATCGGACTGCTCAGTGTGCAACCCGGATGGTTGCGGGAGGGCTGGCTGCACAACAAGCTGGCGGTGGTGGCCCTGCTGCTGGGATACCACGCCTTCTGCTACCGCCTGATGGGCCAGCTGGCGCAAGGCACCTGCCGCTGGAGCGCCAAACAACTCCGGGCCCTCAATGAACTGCCCACCCTTCTGCTGGTGGCCGCCGTGATGCTGGTGGTGTTCAAGAACCAATTCCCCACGGGGTGGGCCACCTGGTTTCTCGTGGCCCTGGTGGTGGCCATGGCGGCCTCCATTCAGTTTTACGCCCGCTGGCGCAGGCTCCAGGCGGAGGCCATCGCTCTCTCCCCACCCCCGAGCCGTGCTTCGTCCTGAAGCCCAACACCACCCCCTGACAGCGGTACTGCGCCAGGTGGGCCCCGAGAGTTGCCCGGGGCGCTTCAACTTCCACTGCCACACCACCCACAGTGATGGCAGCCTCCAGCCAGGCGACCTGGCCTCCCAGGCCGTGCGCCTGCGATTGGAGCACCTGGCCATCACGGATCATCACAGCGACAGGGCCTTCGCGGAGGCTCAGGCCTCCTTCCAGCGCCATGCGGCGCGGGGGGAGGCGGTCCCCCGGCTGTGGCGGGGGGTGGAAATCAGCGCCCTCCTGGAGGGCTGCCTGGTGCATGTCTTGGCCCTGGGCTTTGAGAGCCCCGCCCCCTCCCTCTCGCCCTACCTGCGGGGCCAGGCGGTGGTGGCCTCCGCCCTGCGGGCGGAGGCGGTGGTGGAGGCCATCCGGAGCTCAGGAGGGCTGACGGTTTTGGCCCATCCGGCCCGGTATCGCCTGCCCCACCGCCGCCTCATCGCGGCCGCGGCCGCGGCCGGATTTGATGGCGCCGAAGCCTGGTACGACTACGACATGCGAGGGAGGTGGGCACCCACACCGATCGTGTGCGAGGCGATCGCCGCGGATCTGGGCGATCGGGGCCTGTTGCGGAGTTGCGGCACCGATACCCACGGGCTTGAGCTGAATGGCCGCTAGGGTTTGCTGACACATTCCTCTCAGCCAGATGGGTTTGTTCGATCGCTTGCTTGGAAACCGCGGGACCAGCCGCGGCGCCTCAGACCGGGAAGGGGTGAGGGTGGCCGGCTCGGCCGCTGAAGCCAACCCCAAAACGTCAGACAACGCTTTTTTTCTGGATCCTGACGCCTCCAGCACCCTCGGAGACGTGAACTTCATGCGGCGATCCAACACCATCCGCCGCACCTTTCCCGGTAACGCCGACAGCCCCGGGGGGAAGGAAATGGTGGCTGAGGTGGGGTCCATGGAGGCCCGGCTGGAGCGGATGACGCCTGGCCTGGCCGGAATCAATCCGGAAACGGAGACGGACGTGAACCTCACAGGAGGCGTGCCCAAGCCCGTGAAGAAAACCTTTGCGCAGCAGATGTCGCCCAGCCAACTGGCGGAACGTCTCAAGGGGGCGGCGGTGACCGGGGTCAACACCCCCGGGGCCCCGGCCAGCACCCGCAAAGCCACCAGCGGCGCCGATGAGTCGTCCTCCAGCCCCGCCGGCAACAAGCCAGGGGCGATTGATCCGTTCAAGGCCATGGCCAAGGATCTCAACGGCTGAACCAGGGGGGCCAGCGAAGACCGGGGGGGGATCACCCCCCCTCGATCAGGGCCTCGCTATCCAGCACCAGTTGGCGCAGGTGTTCGAGCTGGTGGGTGGAGGCCCCTTCCCACAGCCCGCGGTGGTGGGCCTCCAAAAGCCGTTCCCCCATGTCCCGCAGGGCCCAGGGATTGGCCTGTCGCAAAAACGCCACCACCTGCCCATCCTCCAGCCACCGCTGGCAGATGGCTCCATAACTCCAATCCGGCACCCGGTCGGTGCTGGCGTCATAGGCGAAGAGATAGTCGAGGCTGGCGGCCATCTCAAAACCACCTTTGTATCCATGGCGCCGCATCCCCTCGAGCCAGCGAGAGTTGAGCAAGCGGGAGCGGATCACCTTGTCGAGCTCCTTCTCCAGGCGGTGCACCCGGGGGCGCTCGGGTCGAGAGTGGTCGCCAAACCAAAGGGCGGGGCGTTGGCCGCTCACCCGCTCCACCGCCGCGCTCAATCCCCCTTGGAACTGGTAATAGTCGTCGGAATCCAGCAGGTCGTGCTCCCGGTTGTCCTGGTTGTGCAGCACCACTTGCACCGCTGAGAGTCGCTCCAGGAGTCCCGCCCGATCCGCGCGGGGCACAACCTCCGCGGCTGGGCCCTGGCCCTCGCTGTCATACCGCCAAGCGCTCCAGGCGAGAAAGGCGTCGCCCAACTCGCCCCTGGTCTCCCACTGCCCCCCATCGATCAACGCCTGCAAGCCGGCCCCGTAGGCCCCCGGCGCCGAGCCGTACACCCGTCCCCAATGGCCCTGGGAGCGGGCACAGGCCGCCAGGGGATTCAGCGCGTCCTCCTCGGGCAGTGCCGCCACCAGCCGACAGGCCTCGTTGAACCAGTGAACCAGCTGGGGGAACGCATCCCGAAACAGGCCGGAGATCCGAAGGGTGACATCCACCCTGGGTCGACCGAGGGCGGTGGGCGGCACCACCTCCAGATCCACCACTCGGCGGCTCGCCCCATCCCAGCGGGGCCTCACACCCATCAGAGCCAACGCCTGGGCCACGTCCTCGCCGCCATTGCGCATGGTGGCCGTCCCCCAAACCGAGAGGGCGAGGGCGCGCAGATCCTCTCCCACCTCCATGAGGTGGCGCTCAAGGAGCAGCTCGGCGGCCCGTCGGCCCAGATCCCACGCCGCCTCCGTGGGAAGGGCCCGCAGATCCACGCTGTAGAAGTTCCTCCCGGTGGGCAACACCTCCGGTCGTCCCCGGGTGGGGGCCCCGGAGGGTCCGGCCGCGACCCGTGCTCCGGCCAGGCCCCGCAGCAGGGCGTCCGCCTCGGCTTGCCCGCAGGCCAACAGCCTGGGCATCAGCTCCTCCCGCATCCAGGCGAGGGCCCTTCGGGTCGCGGGACCGGGATCCTGATCCGGTTGGGGTCCCTCCAGCCCGAGCAGAACCCGCGCCCACCCAAGGGCCTCCCGTTCCAGCAAAGCCACCGCGTCTCCCACCCGCCGCGGCTCACCAAGCAGAGAGCGGTCCTGGGGATCCAGAGGCGCCTCCTCCAGATCACTCCATGGATCGAGCCGCAAGCCCCAATCCTGGGCCAGGGCCTGCGTGAGGCCCGGCTGTCCGGCCTGGGGGGCGCGGGCCAAGGCAAGGAGCAGCTCCGCCAGGTCATCCCCCCTAGGCAGTTGGCCGTAGATGTGAAGCCCAAGGCGGATCTGGGCTTCCTTGAGTTCGCAGAGGTAGCCATCGACCGCCTCCAGCCGCTCTTCGAGGGGATCCCCCCCAGCCGCCTCCGCCCCGCCGACTCCCCCCCCAGGCCTAAGCGGCGAGGCGGTTGGGGGAAGCTGGAGCGAGCGCAGGATCCCCTCCAGCTGGCCGCGCAGCAGCTCACCGCGCCCGCTGCCCAGCTCCTTGGCCTGCCAGTACTCATCGAGCAGGGCCTCCAGGTTCAGCAGCTCTCCCTCCAATCCCGCCCGGCCCAGTGGGGGGGTGAGGTGATCCAGGATCACGGCCTGGGAGCGGCGTTTCGCCTGGCTTCCCTCCCCCGGGTCATTCACGATGAAGGGGTAGAGGTGGGGAAGGGGGCCCAGAGCCCATTCCGGATAGCACGACGGGCTGAGACCCACCCCTTTGCCGGGGAGCCATTCGAGGTTGCCATGTTTTCCCACGTGCACCACCACATGGGCCGTGAAGCTCTGGCGAATCCAGAGGTAGTGGGCGAGATAGGCGTGGGTGGGGGGCAGATCGGGGCTGTGATAGGTGAGGCTCGGATCCCGCTGGTAGCCGCGGCTCGGCTGGATCAACACCACCACCGACCCGAAGCGCAGCCCCCGGATCGGGAAGGCCGGTGCCCCGTCTCTGGCGCGGAGGTCGGCATCCCGCTCGGGAGGCCCCCACACGGCCTCCAGGGCCTCTCGCCCCGCCGCTGGAAGGGTGTCGTACCAGGCCCGGTAGACGGAGAGGGGGAGCCAGTCCAGGGCAGGGCGGTGATCACTTTCCGCATCGTTGGTCTGTCCCCCCAGCAGGGCGCCCATCAGGGCGTGCCCATCCGCCGGCGGGGGATGGGAGCCCAGGGAGTAACCAGCCTGGAGGAGGGCGCCCAGGATGGAAGCCGTGCTGTTGGGGGTGTCCAGCCCCACCCCGTTGGCCAGACGACCATCGCGAGCGGGGTAATTGGCCAACACCAGGGCGACGCGACGTTCTCCCTCGGGGGTCCGTCGGAGGGTGACCCACCGGGCCGTGAGCTCCGCCACCCAGGCCAGACGGTCGGGATCGGGCTGGAGGATGGTCAAGGGTCCGGAGCGGGATCCCTCGCCCGCCTCCGTCGCCGCGAGAGCCTCCCGAAATCCCCCCACCCTGGTGGTGAGGCGTCCATCCAGTTCGGGAAGCACCACCTGCAAACTGAGGTCCACTGGCCCCAAACCCACGGAACTACCGCTCCAGCGCTCGCGGGGCTGCCCGCTGGTGAGCAGTTGCAACACGGGCACATCCAGTCGCCGCCAGAGCGGAGCGCCCAACCCGGCCTCCGCCAGAGAGACGGAGGCGAAGGCCGTGGCGCACACCACAGCCTCCACCCTCTCTTCCTGGAACCAATCCCCCACCCCGGACCGCACGGCGGGATCCCGCAAGCTGCTCACCCAGAGGGCCCGGGGGGCGAGACCGCGAGCGCGCAACGCCACCAAGATGGCCTCCATCAAGGCCGTATCCCCCGCCTGGCGAAGGGCGCGATAGAGCACAACCCCCACCCGGACCCCGGGATCCGCTTGCCAATCGTGGGGGAGGGGGTCGGCTTCTTGAAGGGGGAAGGGAGGCGGGGGGATCGTGCCCTCCAGAAGGGCTTCCAGGCAGTGCAGCACCAACGCCAGGTTGGCCGGACCGCCCACCCGGAAACACTCCGCCAGGGCGAGGGTGAGGGGCTCGGGCACGCTGGATAGCGACGCCAGAACCTCATCCTCCTCGGCTGTGCCCGCCAACAGGAGCAGGTGGCGCCCCGGCTCCTGTTGCCGCCAGTGCCTCAACCGCTCCAGTCCATAGCTCCAGTGCCCCCGCCCCCCGAGCAGGCGCACCACCACGACGCGAGTGGTGCCCAAGCTGGCGCTGATGTAATGGTCGATGAGGGCCGGGTGACTGAGGCTGGCCAATGGCACCCCCCGCGGGCTCCAGGACGGGGGGCGGCGCTGGATCACCCTGGCCAAGGCCAGTAGATCGGTTTCGGCGCTGCTGAGCACCACCACGGCCGCGGGCGGATGGGTGATGGCTTGGAATTCATCCCCGTCTGGGACGTCGGCGGCGGAGGTTGGGAAGCGATGCATCTCCCCATCCTGCTGGCCGCGGTGAGAAGATCGGGCCAACTTGACTGGCCCAATGCACCAGTTTCTTCCGTTTGCCTGGTTTGGTGGCAAGTGTGTGCCCTTTGCCGAGGCCACCCTGTCCGTGGCCACCCACGCGCTCCACTACGGCACCGGCGCGTTCGGGGGCATGCGGGGCCTGCCGAATCCGGAGGATCCCAAGGAGATCCTGCTCTTCCGCTCAGATCGCCATGCCCGCAGACTCAGCCAGAGCGCCCGTCTGCTGCTGGCCACCCTGACGGAAGAGACCGTGATGGAGTCCATCCGGGCGTTCATTCAGGCCAATCAACCGGCGAAACCCTTCTACATGCGTCCGTTTGTCTATACAAGTGGCCTGGGCATCTCACCACGCCTGCATGATGTTGTCACCGATTTCTTAATCTATGGAATCGAAATGGGGGATTATCTCTCGCCTGATGGGGTGTCGTGTCGCATCAGCAGCTGGACCCGCCAGGAAGACCGTTCCTTGCCCCTGCGAGGCAAGATCAGCGGGGCTTACATCACCAGTTCACTCGCCAAAACAGAGGCGGTGAAAAGTGGCTTTGATGAGGCGTTGCTCCTGAATAGCAGGGGCAAGGTGAGCGAGGCGAGTGGGATGAATCTCTTCATTGTGCGCGACGGCAACCTGATCACCCCGGGGGTGGATCAAGATATTTTGGAGGGCATCACCCGAGCCAGCATCCTGGAGTTGGCACCAGCGATGGGAATCCCCGTGATCGAGAGGGCGGTTGACAAGAGCGAGCTGTTCGTGGCGGATGAGGTGTTTTTGAGCGGCACGGCGGCACGCATCACCCCCGTGCGCTGTGTGGAAACCACAGAATTACCAACAACAAGGCCCGTGATGGAACGGCTGAGAGATCGGATCACCACCATCACGGAAGGACGGGATCCTGAGTATGAACACTGGGTGACACGAATCAGGATTGAGGATTGATGTTGGCCACCTCCACGCCGCCGAAGCACACGAAGCGCGCCGGTTTTCTGGAGCGCCTCCACAGCCCTGAGCGTCCCGTGCTGGTGTTCGATGGCGCCACCGGCACCTCCCTCCAACTTCTGAATTTGGCGGCGGAGGATTTTGGTGGAGCCGCCCTGGAGGGCTGCAACGAGCAATTGGTGTTCACGCGGCCGGACGCGGTGCGGACGGTGCACCGGCAGTTCTTAGAGGCTGGCTGCGACGTCATTGAAACCGACACCTTTGGAGCCACCTCCATCGTCTTGGCGGAATACGGACTCGAGGACCAAGCCTTCGCGATCAATCAGCGGGCCGCCGAGCTGGCCCGGGAGATGGCCGATGCCTACAGCACCCCTCTCAAACCACGCTTTGTGGCGGGGTCGATCGGACCGACGACGAAGTTGCCCACCCTGGGGCACATTGGCTTTGACGACCTGAAGGCCTCGTTCCAAGAACAGGCGGATGGTCTGCTTGCCGGAGATGTGGATCTGTTCATTGTGGAAACTTGCCAGGATGTGTTGCAAATCAAGGCAGCCCTCCTGGGAATTGAGGCCGCGTTTGCCTCGGCGGGAAACCGGGTGCCCTTGATGGTGTCGGTCACCATGGAAACCACCGGCACGATGTTGGTGGGATCGGACATCGCGGCGGTGGTGGCGATTCTGGAGCCGTTCCCCATCGATGTGCTGGGCCTCAACTGCGCCACCGGACCTGAGCAGATGAAGGAGCACATCCGCTACCTCTCTGAACACAGTCCGTTTGTGGTGAGTTGCATTCCCAACGCTGGGCTCCCCGAAAACATCGGTGGCGTCGCTCACTACAGGTTGACTCCGGTGGAGATGAAAATGCAGCTGATGCATTTTGTCGAAGATCTTGGGGTGCAGGTGATTGGTGGTTGTTGCGGCACCACACCAGCCCACATCGCCGCCCTGGCGGAGTTGGCCAAGGAGATGAAAGCCGCCCCCCGTCAAGTGCGCGGCCCCCTGCCAACCGGCCATGAAAGCTCGCCGCGGCCCCCCTTTCACTACGAACCCTCGGCCGCTTCCATCTATGGCGTCACCCCCTACAGACAAGACAATTCTTTCCTGATCATCGGCGAACGACTCAATGCCAGTGGCTCAAAAAAGGTCCGTGATCTCCTGAATGTTGAAGACTGGGATGGCTTGGTGGCGGTTGCCCGTGAGCAAGTCAAGGAAAATGCCCACGTCTTGGACGTGAATGTGGATTATGTGGGTCGGGATGGGGAGAAAGATATGCGGGCTCTCGTGAGTCGCCTCGTCACCAATGTCAATCTGCCTTTGATGCTGGATTCCACCGAATGGCAGAAGATGGAGGCTGGCCTGAAGGTGGCGGGAGGAAAGTGCATTCTCAATTCAACAAATTATGAAGATGGTGACGAGCGATTCTTTAAAGTTCTGCGCCTCGCCCGCGATTATGGGGCTGGATTGGTTGTGGGCACCATCGATGAGGAAGGGATGGCGCGCACGGCGGAGCGCAAATTCGCCATTGCCCAACGCGCCTATCGCGATGCCCTGGAGTATGGATTGCCCGCGCACGAGATTTTCTACGATCCTTTGGCCCTGCCCATCTCCACCGGCATTGAGGAGGATCGCGAAAATGGCCTGGCAACCCTCCAAGCCATTCGTCAAATCCGCGAGCACATCCCGGGAGTTCATATTTTGCTTGGCATCAGCAATGTGAGCTTTGGCCTCTCACCAGCGGCGCGCATCGTTCTTAACTCAGTTTTCCTGCACGACTGCTGCGAAGCCGGGATGGATGCCGCGATCATCAGCCCCGCTAAAATCTTGCCCCTGGCCAAGATCACGGCGGAACAACAAGAAGTTTGTCGGGATTTGATTCATGACCGGCGACGATTCGACGGATCCATCTGCACCTACGACCCCCTCACCATCCTGACCACGATGTTTGAGGGGGTCACCACAAAAGACGCCCGTTCGTCCTCCTCGCTGAAAGACTTACCGATCGAGGAACGTTTGAAGCAACACATCATTGATGGCGAGCGGATTGCTCTGGCCGAGGCGCTCGATGAGGCCCTGCATCAGTATCCCCCCCTGCAAATCATCAATCAATATCTACTCGAGGGGATGAAAGTGGTGGGTGAGCTTTTTGGCTCTGGGCAAATGCAATTGCCTTTTGTGCTGCAAAGCGCGGAAACCATGAAAGCAGCCGTGGCCCACCTCGAACCTCACATGGAAAAAGTGGACAACACCAGCAAGGGCAAACTGCTCATCGCCACGGTCAAAGGAGATGTTCACGATATCGGCAAAAATTTGGTGGATATCATCCTGACCAACAATGGCTATCAGGTGGTGAATCTCGGCATCAAGCAATCCGTTGAGGCCATCGTGGAGGCCCAGAAATCCCACCAAGCCGACTGCATCGCCATGAGTGGCTTGCTGGTGAAGTCCACAGCTTTCATGAAAGACAACCTTGAAGTCTTCAACGAAGTCGGTATTCGCGTTCCCGTGATTCTTGGTGGGGCGGCGCTCACGCCACGTTTTGTGCAAAATGATTGCCGTCAGGTCTATCAAGGCCAGGTGATGTATGGCCGCGATGCCTTCGCCGATCTGCGCTTCATGGATGCCTTGATGGAGGCCAAGACCGCCGGGCGATGGGATGACCACCAGGGATTTTTGGATGGCCCACCGCCGGGCTTGCAATGGGGCGAGGCGCCCACCGCCCCCGCGCCAGAGCCCCAAAGCGAACCCCTGGAGCCTCGGGAGGCCATCGTTCTGGACAACACCCACCGCTCGGAGGCCGTGCCGGAGGAACCATGCCGTGTTCCCCCGTTCTGGGGGAGCCAGGTGCTCCTGGAGGAGGCCATCGACCTGGAGGTGGTGATGAGCTACCTGGATCGCAATGCTCTCTTTGCCGGGCAATGGCAGCTGCGCAAGACCCAAGAGCAAAGCCGGCAGGCCTACGAAGAGATGTTGACCGCCAAGGCCGAACCCGTGTTGGCCCACTGGCTGCGGCGATGCCAGGAAGAGAAGCTGCTCACCCCCCGGGTGGTGTACGGCTATTTCCCCTGCGCCAGGGACGGCAACGCCCTAGTTGTGTTTGATCCGACGCCCCTCGCCGCCGGAGACGCTCCCGGCGGGGCCCAACGCCCGCTGGGGCGGTTTGTGCTTCCCCGGCAGAAGGGAGGCAATCGCTACTGCGTCGCTGATTTTTACCGCGATCTTCTCCCCGCGGCCGGGGGCCAGCCCGCGGCCACCGACGTGTTGCCGATGCAGGCTGTCACCATGGGCGAGGGGGCGACGATCTTCGCCCAGTCGCTCTTTCGCGCCGATCAATACAGCGATTATCTCTATTTTCACGGACTGGCGGTGCAGATGGCCGAGGCCCTGGCCGAATGGACCCATGCCCGCATCCGTCGAGAGATGGGCTTCGCGGAGGGCGAGCCCAGCCAACTGCGCGACATCCTGGCCCAACGCTATCGAGGCAGTCGCTACTCCTTCGGTTACCCCGCCTGCCCGAACGTGGCCGATTCCCGGCAACAGCTGGATTGGCTCGGCGCGGATCGGATCGGCCTCAGCATGGATGAAAGCGATCAGCTCGACCCGGAACAGAGCACCACAGCGCTGGTGGCGCTCCACAGCCAGGCCCGGTACTTCAGCGCCTGAGGGCCGTGGCAGGCTGGAGCCCTCGCTCTTCCCTTCCCATGCCCCTCTCTGGACCTGACGCGATTGACCAAGCCATCGCCGCCGGCGTTGATCTCGATGGATCCCCGATCCCCGAGCCCATGCTGGAGTTGTATCGGGAGGTGATGGCGAAGGAAAATGCTCGGCCCCGCAGTGGCGTCACCAAGTCGATGCGCAACAGGATCGTGCGCAGCGGCGCCAAGCACCTGTCTCAGGTCGACCTCGACGCCCGGTTGCGAGCGGCGGGTTGGGAAGGGTTGAAAGCAAAAGAAATCGCTTTCTTCTATGGGGCCTGAGGCCCCCCGAAACGGCAGACCGGTCTGTTCAGGTGCAGAGGTCTTCCATGGTCTCGATCACCTCCCTTTGAAATTCGTCCATGTCTTCCTTATCGCTGAGATCAATGCCTTCGCCGGCGGCGTTTTGGGTGAGTTCTTGAAAGTGGAACGCTCCCTCGCCATGGGCGAGAAATTCCACCGCGGAGGGCTCACCGCTTTCCTTGAAGGCGTCGCAAAGGGCAAGAAAGGCCGCGTCTTCGGTGAAATCCCAGCTCATGAAGGGGGTGGTGCTAAACGACCTTTAATGCCTCCCCCCCGCGAGTCGTCAACCACCTGGTTGGATTTTGTGGGGTTCCTCCATCAGACTCCTCCCATCTCCCCCGCCCCGTTCCGGTGATCGCCCCGTCTTCCGCCGACGCCCCCACCGCCCTCAATGTCCTGGGGGAACCCCTAGCCGTCTGCGGCTGTGAACCCATGACAGGCTGGTTTCGTGATGGAACCTGTCGCACCAATCGGGCCGACTTCGGCCGCCACACGGTCTGCTGCGTCGTCAATGAGGGCTTCCTGGCCTACAGCCGGGCCCAAGGCAACGACCTCAGCACCCCGGCTCCCGAGCACGGATTTCCAGGGCTGAAGCCGGGCGACCACTGGTGTGTCTGCGCGGCCCGCTGGCTTCAGGCCTATGAGGACGGCATGGCGCCCCCTGTCCGTCTGGAGGCCTGCGAAGCCTCCACCCTGGAGCTCGTCCCCCTCGAACTGCTCCAGAGTCACCGGGCGTGAGCCGCTGAACCGGGCAGCCAGGGCGGCTCACCACGGGATGGGTTGGCCATCCCAAGCGAGAAAAGCTCCTGAGGCCTCAGGCGTCTGCCGTTCCAGCACATCGAGGAGGTAGCCGGCGGCCTGGGAAGGGGAAAACAGGCTCCCCTCAGGCACCCCCGATCGGAAGGGGGCGGAGAGGGCCGTGGCCGTGGTGCCTGGATGGAGCAGGGTGACGCAGGCCAAGGGGAAGCGGCGTCGCCACTCCAGGGCCAGGGTGCGCAACAGCTGATTCTGGGCGGCCTTGGCACCGCGATACGCGTACCAGCCCCCCAGTCGGTTGTCGCCAATGCTTCCCACCCGCGCGGACAGGCTGGCGAGATGGCAGGGCTCTCCCGGAGGCAGGGCCGCCTCAACCGCCTTGGCCAGCAGGAGCGGACCCCAGGCGTTCACCTCGAAGCTCCGCCGCAGGGCGGTCGCCTCCACATGACTGAGGCGCTTTTCGGGCCGCAGGTCGGGTCCATGCAACAGGCCGGCGGTGTAGATCACCAGCCGCAAGGGAGAGAGTTCACGAGCGACGCGCTCCCCCAGCCGCTCCAGGCTGGCGGGATCGGCCAGGTCGACCGGCAGGTCGGCCGAGGATCGGCCCGCGGACCAGAGCCGCAGGTGGGGGGCCCGCTCGGGCAGGGCGGCCAGCATGGCCTGGCCAAAACCCCCCGGCCCCACCACCAGGGCATGGCCCCGCCAGTGGAGCCAAGGACGGAGGGGACCACCACTGACCGCCACGGCTGAGGGAAGGGCTCTTGTCGCATGATGGCAGGAGATCATCTCAGGAGCGGACACCCTGCGGATCACGCTGCTGGGTCTGGGGGCATGGGGCAGCACCCTTGCCGATCTCTGGCGAGAGGAGGGCCATGAGCTCACCTCCTGGAGCCGGCGATGGGGAGGGGACCCCAAGGACACGCTGGTGGACGCGGATCTCGTGGTCTCCGCTGTCGCCATGGCGGGAGTTCCCGCCCTGGCGGAGCGACTGGCGCCGAACTGGCCCGAAGGGTTGCCTTTGCTCAGTTGCAGCAAGGGAATTGATCCGCTGGGGCTGTGCAGCGCCTCCCAGCTCTGGGAGCGCCAGTTGCCATCCACCCCGATGGGGGCCCTGAGCGGCCCCAATCTGGCCGCTGAACTCGCCAAGGGCTTGCCCGCCGCCAGTGTCATCGCCTCTCGGGATCAGGAATTGGCGCGTCGCCTGCAGAGGGAACTCAAAGCTCCTCACCTGAGGCTTTACACCAATCAGGATCCCCTCGGCACCGAGATCGCCGGGGCGTTGAAGAATGTGATGGCCATCGCCGCTGGGGTCAGTGATGGCCTGGGGCTCGGCGCCAATGCCAAAGCCTCCCTCCTCTGCCGCGGCCTTGCGGAAACAGGCTTGGTGCTCAAGGCCCTCGGCGGGTTGCCCAGCACGCTTTATGGGCTGGCCGGCCTGGGAGACCTCCTGGCGACGGCCAACAGTCCCCTGAGCCGAAACTATCGTTTCGGTCTGCTTTTGGCGGAGGGGGCCTCGGAGGCGGAGGCCCGACACCAGATCCAGGCCACGGTGGAGGGCCCGGACACGGCCAGGGCCGCCCTGAAGCTGGCCAACCGGGAGGGGTGGTCATTGCCCATCTGTCGGCAGGTGGTGGCGCTGCTGGAGGGCAATCTCACCGCTCCAGCCACCGTGCGGGCCCTGATGGAGCGCGACCCCCGACCCGAGGATCTCCAGTGGTGAGGGGATTGCCCGCCCTTCTTGTGGAGGCCTTCAGCGAAGAGCCGCTGGGAGGCAATGGGGCGGCCGTGGTGCGACTGGCCGACCCCGCCCCCGCTCCCTGGATGGGACGGGTCGCGGCACGGTTGCGCCAGTCGGAAACAGCCTTTCTGTTGGCGGTGGAGGGAGCGTGGGCCCTGCGCTGGTTCACCCCTACCCAGGAGGTGCCCCTCTGTGGCCACGGCACCCTCGCCGCCCTCCTGGCCCTGGGGCACTGGAACCTGTTGGCGGAGGATCAGGCCATCACCTTTCACACCGCCAGTGGGCCCCTGAGGGGTCAACCGCTGATGGCGGCCCCCAGCCCCAACCCCCACCAGCCCCCGCGGGCCCAGCTGGAGCTGCCCCAGTTCACCCTGGAGCCCATGGCCGCCCCCCCCCCGCTGGAGGCCTGGCTCAGGGAGAGGCTGGGCCACCCCCTTGAGCGGTTTTGGCACTCCACCCTGGGCTATCAAGTGGCCCTTGTGCCTCCGGCCGCGCCCCTGGCCCACCTTCAAGGGGTGGCGGAGTCGCTCACCGGTCAAGCCCGGAGGGGTTTGGTGCTGACGCAGGCCATGCCCTCAGGCGCGCAAACAGGGCCCAGGGTGGCCGGCGAGCGCGCGGATTACCAGTTGCGCTTCTTCGCCCCGGGGCTGGGCATCGATGAGGATCCCGTCACGGGATCCGCCCATGCCCTGGTGGCCCCCTTCTGGATGGAGGAGCTCCAACGCTCCCGCGTGGTGGGCTGGCAATGTTCTGACCGTCCGGGGGGGATGGTGTGCGAAGCCGGTTCATCAGGCATGATCCGCCTGACTGGTTCAGGGCATTTGTTGTGGGAAGGCACATTGTGGGCCGAGCCAGAGCGCTGCTCCAGGCCTGCCGAAATCTTCCACGACTGGCGGCGGGCCTGCGGTCTCTAGGGGGACAAGCCATCCAGCATCCCTTGGTGCTCACCACTCCTTTGGCCGCCTCCGCCATCGGCTTGGGTTTCGCGTCCCAAACCCTGTTGCGTCCCCCCATGGCCCCCCACCGACAGGATGTGCTGGACGCCCTGATGGCCCCGCCACCGGACGCCGTCAGCGGACGCGGAGGGGTCCGATCCCTCTCTTCTCCCTCCGTCCCATCCGGCGGATCAACGGCCGACCCGGGCGCCTTGCGAGCCCGCCGACTCCCCGAAGCGTCCAGCGGGCGGCCCATGGGCGGCGGCGAGTCGAGCGGCCCCACCCTGAATTTGGAAATTCGAGTCGCTCTGTTGAAACTCTCCCCCCAACCCACCGTGGGTGGCGAGGGGGGCTGGAGGGTCGTCAGCCGCGATGGCCAGGTGCTTCGCCAAGGGGGAGCCGGAGAGGTTGGCAACGCCTCTGATCTGCTGGGGTCGCTGGACGAGGTGTGGGTCGAGGCCAACGGAGCGGGCAACTTGCGGGCCGATGGCCGCCCCTACGCGGGCCGCTTTCGGGTGTTGCGAGCCGCCAATGGCATTCAGCTGGTGAATCACCTGCCCCTGGAGAGCTACATCAGCTCCGTCGTGGGTGGGGAAATGCCAAGTTCCTGGCGGATCGAAGCCCTGCGCGCCCAGGCGGTGGCCGCCCGCTCCTACGCCATGGCCCACATGGCCCGTCCCGCCAGTGAACACTGGCATCTGGGGGACACCACCCGCTGGCAAAACTACGAGGGGCTCAACACCGTGAGCGAACCCACCCTTCAAGCGACGCACTCCACGGCGGGAGTGATTCTCAGCTACCAAGGTGGAATCGTGGAGAGTCTCTATGCCGCCACGCAACAGATCGTGGACGAGGCCCATAGCCATCTCGGGGCGAGCATGAGCCAAACCGGCGCCCAAGAATTGGCGGAACAGGGGATGCGCTTCAGCGAGATCCTCGCCCACTACTACCAGGGAGCCTCCCTGGCGCGGCTGCAAATCGGTGCGAGCTGAGCGCTACTGGCGCCAAGCCGCCACGACAGCCCAACGGGCCCTGGAGCAGGGGGCCTTGGTCCCCCTCGAGACCCGCGAACTCCAACTAGAGGGCACGGCCCCCTTTGTGGTCCGTCGGCTGGAGGGGGCTCCCCCTCGGCACCTGGCCAGCAAGGGTCCGAAACCCAACCCATTTCTGCCCTGGGAGCCCCCGCTGGAGATCGGTCGGCTCGCCAGCAGCCATGCGCTGATTCTCAACAAATATCCCGTGCAACCCGCCCATCTGTTGCTCATCACCCAAGGCTGGCAACCCCAGGCGGGATGGCTGGACGAGGCCGATTGGCGGGCGGTGGGCCATGTGGCGGCGGACACTGGGGGACTGTGGTTTTTCAACAGCGGCCCCGTCGCCGGGGCCAGTCAGCCGCACCGACATCTCCAGCTGCTGCCCCGCCATCCCGGGGAAGCGAGTTGCCCCCTGGCCCCCCTGCTGCAAAGCCAGCTCCCGAATGGGGCGGGCCCCTGGCCTTGGCGGTACGCCCTCAGCGCCCGCAGGGATCCCCAGCAGGGGCGCGACCTTCCCTTGCTCTATCGGGAACACGCCCTGCGGCTCCACCTGGGAGACCCCGCCGCCCCTGGAGAGCCCCGGCACGCCTACAACTTGTTGTTCGATGACCACTGGTTTTTGACCGTCCGTCGCGTCAAGGAGCACTGCGCGGGGTTCAGTGTCAACGGCCTCGGCTTCGCGGGATATCTGCTCTGCACCGCGCATTCCAATCTGGATTGGCTGCAAGCCCATGGCCCCTGGACCCTCCTGGCCGAAGTGGCGGAGCGGGTCCCCTAGGGATTCGACACCATCGCGTGGTTTCACGCTTGTCAGGCGAGCCTTCGGGCGCTGATCTGAAAGGGAGCGACCCTGGATCTCCCGATGGGGAAGTGCCCGGGGCGCTTTGGTGCCCAACACCCTTGAACACGCTGACCCCATGAACACTCGCACCACCCACACCCCCTGCCCCCATGGGCCCCGCCACACGCCCCGCGGAGCCCTCAGCCTGGCTCTGCGACGTCGAAACGCCCTTGTGGAGGCCCATCGCCACCTGGTGCCGCCCCTCGCTCACCATTACTGGCGGCGGTGTCCTGAACCCCAGGACGACTTGATCCAAGTGGGCTTGCTGGGGCTGATCCGGGCCGCCGAATTGTTCCGCCCCGCCGAGCGAACCCCGTTCGCGGCCTTTGCCCGCCCCCACATTCGCGGGGCGATTCTCCATTACCTACGCGACGACGCCCTTCCCGTCCGCCTACCCCGGCGCCAAGCCGAGATGCGGATCCGTCTGCGGCGCCTGGAAGAGGAGCTGGCCCGCCAACCTGGCGCCCCCTCCAACAGCGACAGGGAGCGGCTCAGGGATCTCGGCGTGACCGAGGAACAGTGGCGGCTGTTGCGGCGCCACGAGCTTCTTTGCCGCCCGGCTCCCCTTGAAACGGATCTTGTGGAGGGGCTGGCCCCTCTAGCGGAGGAGGGGGTGGAGGAAGGTCTGGAGAGCGAGGCACGGGTGGAAGCCCTGCTGGCGGGGTTGGATCCCCGCACCCAGCGCGTGGTGCGCTGGGTGGTCTTGCGGGGATGGAGTTACCGGCGCGTCGGCTCGGCCCTGGAGGTGAGCGCCATGACCGTGCAACGTTGCCTGCGCCAAGGCTTGGCCACCCTGCGCCACCAGCTCGCCGAGGCGGATCGCGACGATCGGACCCACCCACGGCAAGACGGCCCGAGGCCCCCGTCGATCAGCCCTGGGGCACGGATCGGTCGCGTTCCATCTGCCGCTCAAGGGTGGCCATCGCGGCATTCACCGCCGCCAGCTGCCGCTCCAGCCCATCGCGCCAGAAGGTGAGCATGCGCAACTTGCGCTCCTGGTAACGAAGGCGACGCTGTCCAGGTTCCTCAAAGGAATCGGGACAACAGCCGAAGGGGGAAAACATGGGTCGGAGGATGATCTCCCCAGGTTCTAGCCCGGCGGATCGCCCCGATGAGGCCCGAAGCTGGATGTGCCGTCGGTTTGGAGGAGAGCAGTCATGATGGTTGGCTGTCCTCCTTACGACGAGTCTTCCGGCCCGACGTGCTGACGGTGTTCGCCCCCTTCCCTTCTCCCTTGCTCCTGGGCCTGGCCTGTGGGGGGTGGATGCTGCTGGGAGGCGGCGCCCTGGCGCAGTCCTACGTGGCACTGATGGAGGGGCAGAAGGCGGTGCCCCTGCGGGGACAATTCAACAGCGTGCCCGTGTTGCATTCCAATCAGCCGGAGGAGGTGGAGGGACCGGGGCTACTCATCAGCACCGTTCCAGGAGTGGCCATCGCGGCGGAAACCAATCTCCCTGTGGAGATGCCGGCCTTCACGTTCAATGGAGATTTTGGCCTGCACCTGCACCACAAGTACTTTCCGCCCTATCGCGCCTCGATCTCCCCCTCCCAACGGCGCACCGAACTCACCCTGGCGACCATTCTGGTCAATCCCGGGGTGAAACCCGTTCGGGTGAGCTTTTCCGCCGGGGCGGTGCGCAACAGTTTTGAGGCGCCCTACTTGGCCCGCTATCTGATGGGGGTTCGACCGCTGGGCCCACGCCCCTGGAACACTGGTCCAGGAGACGCCACAGCCGTGCAGCTGTTGCGGGGGCGCATGGATCCGAGGTTGAGTGAGGTGGTCACAATTCCATCGCGGGGAAGGGTGGTGCTATTTCGCACCGCCCTGCCAGCCCTTGGCATCGCGAACGCGCTCCTCAAAGGACGCAGCGATGGGCCCTTCCAAATCGCTGTCGTGGCGGCGAGGGAGCCCCAAGGGGATGAGGACCTTTTCGCGGTGATGGATCGCCGTCAATTGGCTCCAGGCCGGGTCTACCTCGCTCGAATTCCTGAGATTCACTCGGGCGCGATCTTTTCCAGGGTGGGCGGGGTGGCCCTCGGAGATCACTATCAGGCCTCCTTGAGCCACGATCTCAACCAACAGGGTCCCCTGCATGTGCCCCTCACCAGCACGGCGCGCACCCATTTCGGCACCGGCGAGGTGCAGGTGAACCCCTTGGCCAGTCGGACGGTCGACTCCTCCTTAGACAACGTCGGCACCTACGGGGTGCGCTTTGATGTCGATCTCAATTTGGTGGGCGAGGGCCCCTACGACCTGGTGTTGAGTCATCCGTCGCCCCTCGGGGGTCGACCCTTCACAGCCTTCCGGGGCTCCGTGGAAATCCTCACTCCCGAGGGACCGCGGGGAGTGCATGTGGCCCTTCAGTCGGGTCAAAGCCTCTCCCTGGCAACGTTGCGGCTGCGATCCGGGCGCCCCACACCCATCCGCGTCTCACTGGTCTATCCAGCCGACTCCACCCCGGGCCACCTCTTGAGCGTTGTGCCCGCCGCCCAACTCGCCCAGCTGCGGGAGTCGGAACGCCGTCAGGAGTTGGCGCGCTCCAGTCGCCGTCTCGCCCCGCCGCCTGGGAGTCCGCCCGCTGTGGAGCCTGGGCCGGCCCCAGCGGGGGCAGCCTCTCCGGCCTCTCGAGCTCCCGAGGCTCCACCAGCTCCTCGGGCCGTCCCCCCAAGACTGGGCCCCCTCACACCGCCGCCCGAAATCCTGCGCTCCCCCTCCCAGCCCACCTGGTTGCGGCCACCACCAGAAGTGCCGCCCTCCGGCGGGTCGAACAACGGGGGTGGGGGGAACGAGCGGTACCGGGAGGCTTTGGAAGCCCAGCGGAGCCTGCTGAACCAATGGCGACAGTCGCCTTAGGGGGAGACCCACCCATGGATCGCCCCCTGTCAGAGTCAGCCCCCCCCGCGCGTCGACGCTTCACTTTGGAGCTGTCCTTGGAGAAGCTCGCCCACATTGATGCCCTTAAGAAGGAATGGGGCCTGCGGAAGCGGGGCGATGTGTTGGAGCGACTCCTCGACGAGTTGTTTGCCGCTGGGGAGGAGGAGGGATTGCCCCCCTCCGCGCCGGAGGAATCGCCGCCAGCGAATCGAGACGCGGTGGAAGGGGATGACTCCCTGGATGACGGCGCGGCCCTGGTGCTGGTGGGAATGGGACAGGGAGCGATGGAGGGGTGGCGGGCTGAGGGGGAGAACACGGTGGTTGCTGGCTCCGCGCCAGAGGCCAAACCCCGGGGGCGGGGAATCGACCTGCCAGGTTTTGTGCGTCGTCGCTCCCAACAACTGAGGCGGAGCCTGCGGGCGGAGGGGGAACCGGAGGCCTCTCCCGCTTCCGAAACGCCCCTGCCCCGTCTCGCCGACGCGTTGGTGCTGCAGAGCCTGGAGGCGGCGGAGTCGCACTGGCTGAATTTGTTCGGTCAGGCCCCCAACGCCGCCGTGGTGGAAGCGGCCATGAGCTGGCTGGCCCATGACATCTGGCCCCACGCGGATCTGTGCGAAGGGAGGATCTTCACCTGGACCACAGCCATGCGGCTGATGAGCGAGCTGGGCCAGGGCTGGAGCGACAGTGCCCCCACATTGGAGAGGATCATCATCACGGCCGGAGTCCTCGAGGATCCCTTCAGCGCCGACACCCTGCCGCTGCGAATCCCCACGCTGATCCATCGGTTTGTGAAGCGTTTCCGCCGCCGCCAACGGGGGACGTCCTTCCAAACCCTGGAGTCGACCATGACCCTGCATGGCGCGCTGAAGCAGCTCCAGCTCCCCACGGATCCGGGGGAACGGATGACGCTGACCCAAATCCGGGACGCCTATCGAGAGATGGCCCTGAAACACCATCCCGATTCCGGGGGCTCCCTGGACACCATGCGCCGCCTGAACGAGGCCTACCAACTCCTCAAGGAGCTCTACCGGCCCAAATCCCAGGAGCCTTAAACGTCTTATTTGTCGCAGGCGGGACCCGTACTTGGTCCAGGCATGCTTCTCAGATAAGACCTGCTAGACAAGCTTTTTCTCGCCGGTCTCGCGCGAGACCCAAGACAGTCGCCACAGTTGCTCAAGCGTCGCAACCGCGACACGATCTTGGTCTCATAAAGCGCCTTAGACGAGATGGCTGATCTCGCAAAAATCGTCGATTCTGGCTGTGGTGCACCTCCAGCTCCCCCTTGCCCCATGGCCCCAGGCCGCGCCCAGGAAACGGCCGGAACGGGCCTGTCCAACGCCCTGGCCAATCCGTTGTCCAAACGCAAAGAGCCTTGTATGAGTGGGGTTTTAGAAGCCGCTGATCTGTCTCAGACACAGATCAGCGGACGGCGAAGGCTCACCACCCCCGCAAAAGCGACCCAAAGCAGCCCAAACAGCACCCGAATCGATGGCCCGGGAGCCACCCAGAAAACTGTCTCATAGCTCCCATTTGGGATTTAACATTGGACCCATACTTAGACTTAAATGAGACATATGGAACAAGTTTTCGCCTTGCCGGTCTCGCGTGAGAATTGGATCAGGACTAATTCGAAGTCTTGTTTGAGACCAGTGGGCATGGGGGCGGGGTCTGGTGATCGCCCGGCGGCGGGTCTCGCGAGCGGCGCGGGGGCTCCGTGGATGGACACAGCCCCTCGGCACAAAAAAACCCGCCTTGGCGGGTTGGTCGGCTCGGGCTGGATCACACCCGCACCCTGAGAGGTGGGCGGACCCTGCTCACGTGCTGGTCTGCATTCCTTGAATCAGGTAGTCGAAATAGGGGCCCGCCAAAGCGGCTTCCTCCGTGCTCAGCAAGGCAACGGCGGCCTCCTTCATCGTGCGCATCGCTTCCACCATGCCAGGCATCGGCACCCCGAGGCTGTTGTACATCTCCCTGGCCCCCACCAGGCCGATCGCCTGGATCTGCTCCGTGCTGCCCGCCAGAACCCCGTAGGTGACCAGGCGGAGATACCAGCTGTAATCCCTCAGGCATTGGGCCCGTTGTTTCTGGCCGAAGGCGTTGCCCCCGGGCGCCACGTACTCGGGCTTGCGGGTGAAGAGCTGCTTGGCCGCCTCATCGATGATTTTTTTCTCGTTGGCGGTGAGCACCCTCACCACTTCCAGGCGTCGGCCGCCGCCGCTGAGGAATTCCACCATCGCCCGTAGCTCGCCACTGGTGGGGTAGCGGAGCTGATCATCGGCTTGAAGGATCAGATCGCGAACGACGCTCATTGCAGCGACCAGAGACCGGATGATCTTATCGAGAGCACCCGCGGGAGCCCAGGGGGAGATGGGGAAGGTGTAACGCCCCTTTGCAGTTCAACGCCCGATAGGGTCGCATCAGCTGGAGGGGCCCATGGAGGAGGCGGGAGATGGGGACGGCGGCGTCAGGACGCTCACGGTGGAGGATCTCACCCGCGACGGGATGGGATTGGGCCGGAGCGAGGGTCAGGTGGTTCTGGTGGAGGGCGCCGTTCCCGGCGACCGGGTGCGGGTGCGGCTGGTGCGCCAGGCCCGGCGCCATTCCGTGGGCAAGCTGCTGACGGTGCTCGAGCCCTCGCCGAACCGCCGGCGCCCTCCCTGCATCCTGGCGGATCGATGTGGGGGCTGCACGCTTCAGGCCCTCGACGACAAAGGGCAACAGCGATGGAAGCAGCGCGATGTGGAAGAAACGCTGCGGCGCCTCGGCCCTGTGGAGGGGGGCGTGGGGCCCCTTTTGGCGGCCCCCCAGGGCCTGGGCTACCGCAATCGGGCCGTCATCCCGCTGGAACGGGACGGGCTGGGCAAGCTCCGCGCTGGCTACTACCGGCGCCAGAGCCATCAGATCGTCAACATGAACCGCTGTCCAGTGCTCGATCCCCGGCTCGACGCCATGATCCAGCCCCTCAAGGCCGACCTGGAGGCCAGCCAATGGCCCGTGGATCGCCACGGAGCCGCGGACACGCCAGGGGCGGGTCTGCGCCATCTGGCCCTGCGGGTCGGCCGCCGCGGCGGGGAACGGCTGCTCACGTTGATCGCGAGCCATGGGGATCTCCCGGGGCTCACCTCCTGGGCGGAACGCTGGATGGCCCGCTGGCCCGAGCTGGTGGGGGTGACCCTCAACATCCAACCGGAGGGAGGAAATCGGCTGTTCGGTGCACGCAACCACACGGTCCAAGGCCGTGGCTGGCTGCTGGAACCCTTTGCCGGCGTGGAGCTGCAAATCGGCCCCGACACGTTTTTCCAGGTGTACAGCGAGCAGGCCGAGCGGGTGGTGACGCTCCTGATGGAGGCCCTCGGTGCGCCCGGCGGGGGAATCGTGGAGGGCTATTGCGGGATTGGCACGTTTTCCCTCCCTCTGGCCCAGGCCGGTTGGCGGGTTTGGGGCATCGAGCAGCACGGCGGCGCCGTGGCGTTAGCGCGTGCCAACGCCCTCCGCAACGGCCTCAGCCATCGCTGCGACGTCCAGGAAGGCGATGTGGCCCAACGCCTCGACCAGGCCCTGGCGGAGCACCGCCCCGAGGCCGTGCTCCTGGATCCGCCGCGAAAAGGATTGCCCGAGGCGGTGGTCGCCAGCCTGCTGCGCCACCGCCCGCCCCTGATCCTCTATCTCAGCTGTGATCCGGCCACGCTCGCCAGAGACTTGGGCCGTCTCCACGGGGCGGATCGTTATCAGATCGACGGCGTGCGGCCCATCGACTTTTTTCCCAACACCACCCACGTGGAAAACCTGGCGGCGCTTCGGCTTCCCTAGCTCCCGAGAGGACCCCTGACGAGACGATTCAGCTCCGGAGTTGGGCCGCGAATTGGCGCGTCAGGGCCTCGCGGACTTTTTGATGGGCGGCCTCCACTTCCCCGTCGGTGAGGGTTCGGCGGGGGTCGCGATACCGGAGACGAAATGCCTGGCTGCAGTGGCCCGCCGCGATGGGCTCACCCTCGTAGCGGTCCACCAGGTCGACCTGTTCAAGCAGGGGCTTGCCCGCTTTCCGGATCGTGGCCAGCACCGCCCCCACCAGGGTGTCCCGGGGCACCACAAGGGCCAGATCCCGTTCCGAGGCGGGCACCGTGGGAAAGGGCTGAAATTGGGGCGTCCATCGGGCGGGGCGGGTGGCCGCCGCCCGGAGAGGCGCCATCGCCAACTGAAACAGGTGGGTGGCCTCCGGGAGATCGCCTTCCATCGCCTTGGCGGGATGAAGTTGCCCGAACCAGCCAATGGGCTTTCCCTCCAGCAGCAGATCGGCTCGGCGGCCGGGATGGAGCCACTCCGTCCAGTCCCCAGTGGGAGGGCTGGAATCTTGACCCTCCGCTGGCGGCCGATCCTCCAAGGGAAGCTGAAAGCCACTGAGGGCCTCGTGCAGCACGCCCCGGGCCTCCCAATAGGTGAGGGGCTTGGGTTTGCCGCCGCCGCTCCAGCGCTCGCCCCGCCGCTCGCCGCAGAGCACCCCCGCCAGCCATTCCACCTCCTCCCAGCCGCTGACGCCATCCCCCTCCCGAGCCAGAAACACCCGCCCGATTTCAAACGCCCAAAATCCAGGCTGGGAGGCCTGAAGATTGCGTCGAGCGGCCTGGAGGAGCTCCTCATGAAGGTTGTCGCGCAGATGGCCAAAATCCGCCAGGAGGGGATTGGCCAGGGGAATCCTCCCCGGAGCGGCACCCACCAGGGAGGGGGCGCAGGTTTCCTGCAACCCAGCGGCGCGGAGCGCCGCCCGCAGAAGGCGCTCCACCCGCTGGGACGGATCCAACCCCCCGGGCACCAGGGGATCTGGCAGGTGGGCGGCAAATTGGTCGTACCCCACCAGACGGGCCACTTCCTCGATCAAATCCACTTCCCGAGTCAGATCGAGAGCCCGCGAGGGGGGGACGTGCACCAGCCAACCCTCCTCGCGCCGCTCCAGGCGACAGCCCAGGGCCTCAAGGATGCGCTCCACCTCGGAATCCTCCAAGTCGACAGGCTCGCCGTTCACCATCACGGGCCCGAGCAGGTTGTGGAGATGATCCCGATCCAGCTGGATCGGGGGCCTGGGGGGGATGTCCCGCCGATGGAGCCAGCGGCCCACCGGTTTGGCGCCAGCCAACTCGCGAAGGAGCGCCACCGCCCGATCGGAGGCGGGGAGGGTGGCCTCCGGGGGAAGACCCTTCTCAAAGCGCGCGCTCGCGTCGGTGCGGCAGCCCGCGGCGCGGGCCGACAGGCGCACCCGTTGGGCCGGGAAGACGGCGGCCTCCAACCAGATGGCGGTGGTGTCATCGCGCACCGCGGTCTCGGCCCCCCCGATCACCCCCGCCAGGGCGATCGGTCGATCGCCATAGGTCACCACCAGCGCCTGGTCATCCAGGGCGCGGGTTTGCCCGTCCAGGGTGACCAGAGACTCGTCGGCCCGTCCCTGACGCAGGCCGAGGGCCCCCGGATCGGCCTCCCCTCCGCCATGGGCGGCAAGAAGGCGTCGATCGAAAGCGTGCAGGGGCTGGCCGGTTTCCAGCATCACCAGATTGGTGATGTCAACCACGTTGTTGATGGGCCGCACGCCGGCCCGCTCCAAGCGCCGCCGCAACCAGAGGGGAGACGGGCCCACCCGCACGTCCTCCAAGGCCGTCATGCTGAACACTCCCCCCTCTTCCATCTGGGCCTGATCGCTGGGGGACACCGCCAAGGGTTCAGGGCTGGGCCCCTGGGGGACGGAGGGGAAAGAGGCGCGTCCGCCGGTGAGGGCGGCCACCTCTCGCGCCATGCCCTCCATCGAGAGGCCATCGGGGCGGTTGGCGGTGATCGCCAGCTCCAACACCTGATCATCCAGGCCCAACAGGGGTCCCACGGCGGAGCCGATGGCGGGAAGGCTGGGCAGCAGCTCCTCCAGAACGGCGATGCCCTCCGATTGATCCGCGAGACCCAGCTCCTGAAGGGAGCAAATCATGCCTCGGCTCTCCACTCCTCGGATCCGCGTTGGCTTGATCGTCAGGTCGACCGCCGGCAAGTGGGCCCCCAGCTGGGCCACGGGCACGTGGATGCCCGCCCGCACGTTGGCCGCCCCACAGACGATTTGAACCGGGGGGGCCTCCGGGTCGGTGCGCACCAGGCACACGCTCAGTCGCTCTGAGTCGGGGTGCGCCTCTCGGGTCTCCACCAAGCCCACCACCACCCCGGCCGCCCGGGCAGCCAGATCCTCGATGGACTCCACCTCGAACCCCGCCAGTGACAGCCTCTCCGCCAGGTGGTTGGCGTCCAAATCCTCGGCGTCGCAGATCAGGAGCTCCCTCAGCCACTGGAGCGAGACCCGCATGGTTGCCACAACAGACAGCTCGCCATCCTAGGAAGGCATGTCGCGGCGGTCTTCAGGTCTCCCCGCCCCTCGAGGAGTAGAGTCGTTTCTTGTCACTTTGCTCGCTCAGCGGCGCACGTCCTTCCATGGCGAAAAACAAGGGCGTCCGGCTCGTGATCACTCTTGAGTGCACCGAATGCCGGTCCAATCCCGCCAAGCGGTCTCCTGGTGTGTCCCGATACACCACCCAGAAGAACCGCCGCAACACCAGTGAACGGCTGGAGTTGAAGAAATTTTGTCCCCACTGCAATAGCGCCACGGTGCACAAAGAGATCAAGTGATCTCTCCCACCCCGTCCCCCGTGGCCGCTCCCCCCATCTGAGATCTTCAGCCCCCATCCCCCGGCGGGCCAAGCGGATTCACGCGACGTCTGGCTCAACCTCCAAGCCAGCGCCCAGGTTCCTGTCTCCGCTGTTTCCCACCCCAACGTCTCCACCGTTCGCCCCACACCACCGCCGATGTCCAGCTCCTTTTTCAAAAAGCGTCTTTCCCCGATCAAGCCCGGTGATCCGATTGATTACAAAGACATTGATCTCCTCAAGAAATTCATCACCGAGCGCGGCAAAATCCTTCCTCGTCGCCTAACTGGCCTCACCGCCCAGCAACAGCGCGACCTCACTAACGCCGTGAAGCGGGCCCGGATTCTGGCCCTGCTGCCCTTTGTGAATCCGGAAGGCTGAGGGCTTGCCCGGGCCAGGTCACAACCCTTCGCCTCCTCGCCCTCAGGTGGGGGATCTCGTGGGGATTCCCGTCAAAGCGGGGGAGGCCAAACTCCCCCTCATCGCGGTTGTCGGCGGCCTGCAAGGAGGAAAAGCCGACCTGCGCCTCGCCCCTCCCGCCAAAACGCTCTCCCTGCCCATCCGCCACCTGGAGCTGTTGGCATCCTGTCCCACCCCGGGGCTAGACCCGGCCCAAAACCCTGGGCAGGCCCCCTGGAACCTCACGCCGGAAGCCCTGGCGAGGGCCGCGCCCAGGCGAGCTGATCTGGCCGCCGCTTGGCAGGTGATGGTGGCCGACCTTCCGCCGGGAGCGGAGCCGGAGGACATGTCGTTGGATGCCTTCGCCGAACTGGTGTGCGGCCATGGCGATCCGCTCCCCCTTTGCGCCTGCTGGCTCTGGCTCCAAGGCCCTCAAACCCTGTTTCGCCTCAAGCAAGGGCGGGTCACCCCCCGGCGGTTGGAGGACCTCAGGCGCGTCCGCCAAGAGCGCTATCGCCTGCGCTTGGCCGAAGCCCAGCGAAACCAGTGGTCGCGTGCCCTCAAGCGACGGGAAACCATCGATCCAGCCGCCTTGGGCGAGACCCAATCGCGCGAGCTGGGCGAGTTGCGGCGCTGGGCGAGCGGGGATCGGGACCTCACCCTCAGTGAGGGGCTCCGGCAACTCCTCCAGCAAGCCCACTGTTCCACTGAGCCCGCTGAGGTGCGCCACCTTCTGGCGGACATGGGCCTCTGGCCGCGCCACCACCTCCCGTCCTTGGAGGGCACAAGCTGGCAACAGGGCTTCTCTGTGAAGTTGCTGGCGGAGGCCAACCAGCTGGCGACTTTGGCCGAGGGGAGCCTCCCAGGCGACGCCAGTCGGTTGGATCTCACGGTGTTGCACACCATCACGATCGATGACGACGACACCCTCGACATTGATGACGGCCTATCGCTGGAATGGGTGGCGGAGGGCGTGGCCCGTGTCTGGATCCATGTCGCCGATCCGGGGCGCCTGATCGCGGCCGACAGCCCCTTGGATCTGGAGGCCCGACGACGGGGCACCAGCCTCTATCTGGCCCAGGGAACCCTGCCCATGTTTCCAGAGGTCCTGGCCCATGGACCGTTCAGTTTGCGGGCGGGCCAGCGCTGCGCCGCCTGGAGCTTGGGCCTCCAGCTGGAGCCCGACGGGGCGCTGGGGGAGATGACGCTTCGGCGAAGCTGGGTGCGCCCCGCCTATCGGCTCTCCTACGCCGACGCGGATGAGCTGCTGGAGCTGGCGCCCCCCCAGGAGAGGGATTTGCTCACCTTGCGGGAGCTCATGGATCGTCGCCGGGCCTGGCGGGCGGCCAGGGGGGCCATCTTCTTGGATCAGGCTGAGGGGCGGATCCGTCAGGCGGAAGCCCCGTCGGAGGGGGATGGGGCTTGGCTGGAGATCATTGAGCCCTCCGCCTCTCGGCTGATGGTGGCCGAGGCCATGATTCTCGCCGGGGCCGCCGTCGCGGAATACGGACAGCGTCACCAGCTGGCCCTGCCCTACCGCGGCCAAGCGGCGGCCCCCATTCCCAGTGCCCAAGAGTTGGAGGCGTTACCAGCGGGTCCCGCCCGTTTGGCGGCGGTGAAGAAAGGCCTCACCCGCGGGGTGGTGGGCACCAGCGCCCAACCCCATTTCAGTCTTGGCCTGGCGGCCTACGTGCAGGCCACCTCCCCCATCCGCCGTTACGGCGATCTGGTGGCGCAGCGCCAACTGGCCTGCCATCTGGAGGGTCGGCCCCCCATGGAGGCCATGACCTTGAGCGATCTGCTCACCGAGGTGGAGGGGGGCCTGAAAGAGGGACTGGCGATCACCCGCGAGGATCAACGGCATTGGCGGCAGGTGTGGTTCGCCCAACACCGCGGGGAGCAGTGGCGCGGAGTGTTTCTGCGCTGGCTCAGGGAGGAGCATCATCTGGCCCTGGTGCATGTGGAGAGCCTGGCCATGGATCTTCTGGCCGACTGCCACGGGGCGGGACGACCCGGCGATGGCCTTCTGGTGCGGGTGCGGGAGGTTGATCCCCTGCGGGATCTGCTGCGGCTCGACGCCCGCTCCCTCTAACCCTCTCCGGCCCCCCACCCCTCCGCCAACCGAGACACCCGCAACCAGGGCCCCCAGGGATTGGCGCAACCCACCAGGGCCACCTCACGGGGGGTGGACCGCCGCGACAACCAGTCGTTCAGGGCAGGTTCCAAGGTGATCAAAGGCCAGGGCTCCCCCCCGGGACCCTCCGGGCCCCGAAGGACGAATCCTCCAAGGCCATCGGCCACCAATTCGCCGCGCCATTCCCGCTCCCCGGGCTCCCGGGGCGCCCGGGAGGGATCCGCCTCCTCCGTGCTCCAGCGGCCATGGGGCTCAAGCCGCTCAGGAGAGTCCAACAGGGCGCGCTGCCGGGCTCGCCACTCCGGATGGTGCCAAGGGGTGTCCCAAAGGGGAAGGGGGCCCGCGGGGGCCAGGGCATCGTCGAGGAGAGCCTCCTGGAGTTGGCGCACGGGAAGGGCCGCTGGCGGCAGGTTGGCCCGCACGCACAGGGCGGCCGCCAGGCCCGCCGCTTGTCCCAGATTGAGCACCAGGGGCTGGAGCCGGGTGGCGCCATTGGCCATGTGGCTCACGCCAATGGCCTTGTCGGCGGCCAGCAGATTCACCACGGCACCGCTCACAAGGGCTCCGTAGGGAATGGTGAAGGGCGTGCCGCTCCATCGGCCGCCCCAGCGGCAGCTCTTGGGGGCCAGGGGCCAGTCCTCACCGGGATAGTGATGATCGTTGGCGTAGTTGCCCACGGCGATGGCCGAGGTGTGGCCATTGGCCAGGCGGGGCAACGGGGCGATGGACGCTCCAGGCCCCATCGGCAGGAGCTGGTGTTCCACCACCGTGTCGAGGGCCAGCAGGCGCCGCCCTTCCCGCCAGTAAGGCATCAGGGCCAGATCCTCACCCCCGGCGAGGGCTCCGGTCGCCGCGTCCTCGGCGGTGGGGAACAGGGCGGCCCGTCGCAGCCGGCCCTGGCTGATGGCCATGAGGGCGTTGGCGAACGCCCGGCTGTGGCTCCGCATCTCAGCGGCGAGGTCGGCCCGCGTCTCCCCCGGGGCTCCATCCGTGGCGAAGGCCCGCTGAAGGCCTTCGTGCCAGTCATTACCGCCCAGGGGCCAGTTGAGCATCACCACCCCCCCCGGAAGGCGGCCATAGGTGAGCGTGCGGGCGAGTCCAAAGCGACGGGTCGCCTCGCGGAACGGTGGCGCGGGGTTCGCCTCGGCTCGCGACGGGGGAAAGGCGTCGCGACCGGAACCTTCCGGCCCATGGAGCTGGCCCATCACCACCCAGGTGGGGGATTGCACCGGCTGGTTCCTGAAAAAAGGATCCCGCTCCAAATCCGCCCGGGGGGGCGCGCTGGGTTCCCCCCAGGTCTCCCGGGCCTCCCAGCCCAAGCGGTGGGGCACATCAGCCAGGGGGTAGAGATCGCCGCGGTCACTTCCGTCCACCACGATGGTGGGCTCGATCCGCCAGCGGTCGCCGCGCCACGAAAGGTCGAGGGCGGTGAGCCGATCGCCGCGCCGTTCCAACGCCTCCAGCCGGGCCAGGGGCCACCACTCCAGGCGCGACTCCGCCGCCACCCACCGCCGCAAAATCGACTCGGCCGTGGCGGGCAAATACCCAAAGCAGCTCACCCAGTTGTGGTCCAACCCCCCCGGGGTCTCCGCGGCGAGGGCGCGCAGGAGGGCCCCCCACAGGCCAGTTTGCCAAGGGGTGAGCTCATTGCCATCGGGACAACAGACGCCAGCGGCGCTCACCATCCCCCCCAGCCAAGGTCCAGGGGTGAGCAGCAGGGTGTGGGCGCCGCTTCGGGCGGCCTGCAGGGCGGCGGCGGCGCCCCCGGTGCCGCCCCCCCACACCACCACGTCCACCGAACGCTGGTGAGCGCTCACGGGTTGCCCACCGCCGCATTCCGCCCGGCGGCGGCCGTCTCCTCCTTGGCCAGGGTGGTCAAACAGCGCATCCGCAACGCCACGAGTTCCTCATAGAGGGGATTGATTTTGCACATGGGAGGAATGTGCACCAGTTTGTGGCCAAACAGCCTCACCTCCCGTTCAAAGGGGCATTGGGCGGGGATGAGCCGCACGAGAAACCTCGCCACGGCTGGCTCGACGGGCTCCCAACCATCCAACCAAGCTCTGACCCGACTCAGGGGACCGGCGGTATGGGGCTCATCGCAACAGGCCTCTGGCAAGGACGCCAGCAGCTCTTCCCCCACCCGCAAGGCGGCGGACCACTGGCGCAACAGCCCCATCTCCGCCGGGCTGAGATGGCCGTCGGCCAAGGCCACAAGAAGGGCGGAGCGCAAAAACTCCTCCGCCTCCGGGGTGGCCACACCGAAGCGATGGATGAGGGCTTCGCCGCCGGGGACGGGGAAGGGCCCCCAGGGAGTGTCCGGCAGCTCACGCCGCAGCTCCCGCTCCAGCTGGGCGGCTTCCGCCTCGGAAAAATCGCCATCGGCGAGGGCGATCTGATGAAGAGCACCCAGCCAGAGATGGCGGCGCGCCATCGCGACGGACGGTTGGGGGATCGGGGCGGACATCGGGTGGAGCGGGAGGCAAAACGGGGAACGGTGGATCCAGGGCATCGAGGGGGGATGGCTAGGATCCCGACCGAGGCGGGGCCGCAGTGGCGAGCCGAAGGGGCGATACCCTCCGCGCCAATGAACCCAGCCGTCCGTGATGCCCTTCACCCTCACCTCTCCGCTCTACTACGTCAACGACAAACCCCATCTGGGGAGCACCTACACCACGTTGGCCTGCGATGCCATCGCTCGCTTCCACCGCCTCCAGGGGGAGGTTGTCACCTTTGTGACCGGCACCGATGAGCATGGGTTGAAGATCCAGCGCACGGCGGAAGCCAACGGCCTGAGCCCGAAGGCCTTCAGTGATCGCAACTGCGCGAGTTTCCGCCACCTCTGGACCGATTGGGGCATCAGCCACGACCGTTTCATCCGCACCACGGACGGACCCCATCGGGAGCTGGTGGAGCGGTTTTTTGCCCGCGTGGAGGCCCAAGGCGATGTGGTGGAGGGGCGGCAGCGGGGGTGGTATTGCGTGGCCTGCGAAGAATTCAAAGACGACCCTCCCGACGCGAAGGACGCCAGCTGCCCCATCCATCAGCGCCCCCTGGAATGGCGGGATGAGCCGAATCTGTTCTTCCGGCTCTCACGCTACCAAGAGGCCATTGAGCGGCTGGTGAGTCGGGAGGGGTTCATTTCACCGCCCTCCCGTCGTCGCGAGGTGGAAAACTTTGTCGCTCGCGGCCTGAGGGATTTCTCCATTTCCCGGGTCGACCTGCCCTGGGGGATCCCGGTGCCGGGCCATCCCGGCCATACCTTCTACGTGTGGTTTGACGCCCTAGTGGGCTATCTCTCCGCCCTGCTGGATCCGGCGGCACCGGTCAGCCTCGATCAGCTCAGTGAGAGGGGCTGGCCCGCCCAACTCCACGTGATCGGCAAGGACATCCTGCGGTTCCACGCGGTGTTCTGGCCCGCCATGCTTCTGTCGGCCGGCCTTCCGCCGCCGGAACGGGTGTTTGGCCATGGATTTCTCACCCGGGAGGGGCAGAAGATGGGCAAGTCCCTCGGCAATGTGCTCGATCCGCGGGTGCTGTTGGAGCGCTGCGGCAGGGACGCGGTGCGCTGGTACTTACTGCGCGACATCCCCTTCGGCGACGACGGCGACTTCCAGCAAAAGCGCTTCTGCGATCTGGTGAACAATGACCTGGCCAACACCATCGGCAATCTGCTGAACCGAACGGTGTCGATGGCCCGGAAGTGGTTTGACGATGGGGTTCCCCCTTCCGGAGAGGCCGCTTCCCCCGATCATCCTTTGGCCCTGGCCAGCCAGGGGGCGGCCACCACCCTGGATGAGGCCCTCCACCAGCTCGATTTCCGCCGGGCGGCGGAAGCCATTCTGGGGTTGGCGGAGACCGCCAATGGCTTCCTGAATGAGCGGGCTCCCTGGGTGCGGATGAAGCAACCGGATCAAGTCGCCGCGGTTGCGTCCGATCTCTATGCCGTTTTAGAGAGCTGCCGCTGGGTAGGGGTGCTCCTGACCCCCCTGCTGCCCGATCTGGCCACTCGCATGCTCGAGCAACTCAACTGCCCCCCCCTTCCCTGCGAAGCCTTCTGGCCCGCCGAGGTGGAACTTCGGGCCGCTCAAGCGGCGGCGAGCGAGTCCCACGAGGCTTGGGAGCAGAGTCGGCGATGGGGACTGCTCTCCTCCCATGCCCCCCTGCCGGAGCCCTTCCCCGTGATGCGGCGGCTCGACTTGTTGGAGCCCCTTTGAACCCCTCCCAGGAACAGCCCATGGAGCGTTGGCGGCGGAAAATATCCCCCCGGGGCTCGGTGACCCTGGCTCTGCTGTGTGTGGTCGCCACCAGCCAGGGTTGCGGCAGGTCCACAGATCTGGTGGACGACCGGCCGCCGCCATTTTCCTTCCGGGCTCTCGATCTTCAACAGCAAACCAGTGAGGGTTTGCCGGCTTGGTCGCTCCTGAGCCCTGAGGCCCGTTACGACCTGAGAAGCAGTGTGGCCCGGGCCCTTCGCCCGGAAGGGGTGATTTTCGAGAAGGGCAAGCCTCGCTACAAACTCGCCGCCACCACCGGAACGGTGATCAACGACGGAGAGGTGATTTTGCTGGAGGGAGAGATCCGTCTGCGGCGCCTGGGACCCACCCCCCTGTTGATCACGGCGGATCGGGCCCTGTGGATCCCTCGCGATTCCCTAATGCGGTTTGAGTTGGCGCCAGAGGTGCGCAACCCGCAAAACCGCCTCACGTCCCAGACGGCCACCTTGCACCTCGACCGGGATGTGCTTCAGCTCCGGGGAGAACCGCGCCTGGAGCATTGGAGTCGCCCCTTCGGCCTGGGGGCCAAAGGGGCGACTCCCACCCCTGAGATTCTGGGCAGGGCGAAGGAAGTGGATTGGCGTCCAGGCACCGGGGATCTGACGGGGGTTGGACCGATCACCATCACCCGGCGCCCACCCGGTACGCCGGCCCGGCGCCCCCCCCAGCTGCTGACAGCCTCCCGGCTGGAGGGAAACACGGTGAAACAGCTCTACGTCCTCCAGGGACCTGTTCAAGTGGATGATCCCGAGGAGCGGAGCTGGTTTCGCGGCGGCGCCCTCACCATCAACCCCAAGGAGCAATGGCTGACCAGCGCGGCGGCCTTCCAGGCCAAACGGGGACAGGTGGAGGTGGAAGGGGAGGAACTCCGATTGGATGGCAAGGGCACCTTGGCCACCATCGGGCGCGACTGCAAACTCCAACAGGGAGGGGATGGGTTGCGATCCCAACGCTGCCAGTGGAATTGGCAAACCCAGGCCGTGGAAGCGGAGGGCGAGGTGGTGTTCCAGCGGGAGGCCAATGATTTGCGAACCCAGGCCCATCGCCTCCAGGGTCAGCTGGGGCGCGACGGTCACATCGAGGCCTTCACCCCGGGGGGCCGGGTGGTGAGCCAGTTGCGGGTTCCCCGTTCCTCCCGTTCCCCGCAACCCCGGAGGGCTCGCCCCAAAGCGGACCCCATTGTGTTTTGAGCTTGCGCGCCCAGCCATCCATCCAGCGCAAATCCGACTGGCTGAAGCACCGTGCCGTCCACCCCCCCACCACCAGAAGTCCTTTGCGGCCAACGGGCTGAACCACCACGGCGGGGAGCCCGGGAAGAAGGGTGTCGAATTCCGCTCGGCCGGGATAGTGGCGCAGATCCACCAAGGAAATGGCCCGCTGGCGCTGGATCGCCTGGAGGCAGATGGCTCCTGGGGTGAACGGGCCAGGAGCGAGCAGTCCCCTCCGCAGCACCACCCGCTCCCCGTCGTGCACCAGCAGGGTGGCGCCGGGAGTGGCGGTGAGCAACATGGAGCTCCCCCAGCCGAGCTCGCGCACCAACTCCTCCGGGAGCCCCTCCTCCAGCACGCATCCCTCCTCTCCCGAGAGGGTGGCCCGAACGGCGGGCGGAGGCACCACCCTCTGCCAAAGGGCGGCCACCACCATGAGTCCCACGGAGAGCAGGCTGGCCAGGACGGAGGCTCGCTCCAGGGTGGGGTCGAGGTGACTGGCGGTGAGCTGGTTGGCCACCGTCAACACCAGTCCGAGGGCGCCCGCGGCCAACACAACCCGGGCCGGCAAGGGGAAAGACATGGGGTGGCGCGGGTGGGAGGAAATCATCAGGCCTGGAAGGGAGCATGATCGGCCCATGGGCGTCAGACTGGTGAATGACGCCATCTCCCCGAGCTTGCCGTGACCCCTCTCCCGATCAACGGTGCACCTCCGTGGCCCCCCAGGCCATGGAAGCGTTGGCGGTTGGCGCTGCTCACCTCCCTCCTCACGGTCGCCACCGTCCTGGGCCTCGTCAGCCCCGCCCTGGCCCTCTCCGCCACCGATTTCCCGCCGAGGGCACCAGACACCCATGTGCTGGATGAGGCCCATGTGCTCTCCCGCGCCAGCTCCCAGGAGATCGAGCGGGTGCTGCAAACCTTCGCCGACGAGCGGGTGGACGCCAAGGTGATCACGGTGAACAAGCTTGACTACGGCGTCAGCCTCGACCAGCTCGGAGACCAGCTGTTGAGCCAATGGGGCACGACCCCCAGCGGCCCGGAGGGCGATGGGCCCTCCAGGCTGCTGTTGCTGATCGACGCCCAGACCCGTTCCACCGCTGTGGTGGCCTCCAAAGGGCTCAATGGCCGGCTGCCCGCGGAGCTGCTCTCCAGCACGGCCGACACCACCATGGCCCTCCCCTTGCGCTCCGCCGACCGGTATCGGCAAGCCACCTTGGATGCCCTGTCCCGGCTGGCCACCGTGCTTCAAGGCGGGGAGGATCCAGGGGAACCCGCCGTCGAGGAGGCCCCAACGGTGGTGAGCAACATCCCCAGCAAGGAAGAGACCGAGAGCAGCAACGCCTTCACCTGGGTCGTGGTGTTGCTGGTCATTGGCACGGTGGTGCCCATGGCCACCTGGTGGGTGTTTTCCCGCTAACTCACCATGGGATTCCGCGACTGGATGGGGCGCCTGGGCAACGCCCAATCCCTCGACCTCAGCAGTGACCTGGAGAGAGGCTATGAGGCCGCTCTGTTGATTCAGAGCATTGAATTGGAGTACTACCAGGATCGCCCGGTGCGGCCGGAACTGGAGCTGCGGATCCCTAAGGCCATGCAAGCCCAGGTGCTGCGCCGCTTTCGCGCCGCCCTTCAGGTGTGCCAGCAATCCGTGGAGAAGATCAAACCCTACCGGCAAGAACTCAGCGGCCAGGAATTACGCCAACTGCAATTGCTGGAATCGGTCACCGCCCGCTACGCCAGCACCCGTGAACAGCTGCCGAGCTTGAGCCGAAGTCCGGAGATCCTGCCCCGCAGCCTCCTTGGAGTGGTGGATCAGGTGAGACGGCGCCTGGATCCCGAGGCGGAAGCCAGTGTGATCGCCGGCTTTCGTCGCCGGAGAGATTCCACGTTGGTGGCCCTCAGGATTTTGCTGCTGATGATCTTGGTGCCAATCCTGGTCCAGCAGATCAGTCGCTCTTATATCGTGTCGCCACTGGTGGATCGCTTCTCCCCGGACAGTCCGTTTCTGAGCTATCCCAAACCCAAACTCGAGGAGAAGGCGGTGGAAAAGCTCAGGCTGTATCAAGCGGAGATTGAATTCGATCATTTGCTTCATAATGAACCCCTTCCTTCCCGAGAAGAGCTGCAACAACAATTGCAGGTTCGCGCCCAAGAGCTGAAGGCCGATGCCGATCGCGAGAGCACTGAGGCGGTGAAAAATGTCTTCGCCGATCTCTTTGGCTTGCTTGGCTTCGTTGCCGTATGCCTCTTGGGACAAAGGGACATTCAGGTGCTTCGCGGATTCATTGATGAGGTGGTCTACGGCCTCAGCGATAGCGCCAAGGCATTTGGGATCATTCTCTTTACAGATATCTTTGTTGGCTTCCACAGTCCAGAGGGTTGGACTGTTCTTCTAGAAGGCATTGCTGATCACTTAGGGCTACCAGCCAGGCAAAATTTCGTCTTGCTCTTCATCGCCACCTTTCCCGTGGTGCTGGCCACGATTTTTAAGTATTGGATCTTCCGCTATCTCAACCGCGTGTCCCCCTCTTCCGTGGCCACCCTTCGCAACATGCAGGGAGGCGGTTAGCGAGTGGGCCACGGCGCTCCCCATCTCATTTTGGTGAGCGGTCCCGCCGCCAGTGGCAAGAGCCGATGGGCCGAGCACCTGGCCCAGAGCAGCGGTTCCGCCGTCGTGGTCTTGGCCACGGGCCCCCTCCTCCCAGAGGATTCCTCTTGGCAAGCTCGATTGGAGAAGCATCGCCGCCGGCGCCCCGCCACATGGCGCACCCTGGAGGTGGGGGGGGAGTTGAGTGACGCCTTGCGGGGGCTGGCGAAAGAGGAGTTGGCGCTGGTGGATTCCCTGGGCACCTGGGTGGCGGCCCATCTGGACTGTGGGGCCAGCCAATGGGGCGAGCTCGTGGCCTGCCTGGTCGAGACGCTCCTCGCGATTCCCTGTTCCGTGGTGCTCGTTAGCGAGGAAACCGGCTGGGGGGTGGTGCCCATGACGGCGGCGGGGGGGCGATTTCGGGATCGACTGGGGGAGTTGCAACAACAGCTCTCTCCCCACTGCGACGCGGCCTGGCTGGTGACGCAGGGACGGGCCATCGACCTCACCCGGCTGGCGACCCCCGTGCCCACCCCCTGAGTCCCCCCATGCCCAGAGTCGTGTTGTTCGCGCCCCAAATCCCCCCCAACACCGGCAACGTGGCCCGAACCTGCGCGGCCACCGGCGTGGAGCTCCATCTGATTGAGCCCCTGGGCTTTTCCCTCAGCGATCGCCATCTGCGGCGTGCCGGATTGGACTACTGGCCCCTGGTGCGGCTGAGTTGCCATCCAGACGTTGACGCGTTCCTGAGGGCGCGCGCGAGCCGAGGGGGACGCTTACTGGCGCTCAGCAGCCAAGCGAGCCAGCCCTACACCGACCTCCACTACGCACCCGACGATTGGCTGTTGTTCGGCCGCGAGAGCGATGGGCTGAGCAGTGCCTTGCTGGAGGAAGCCGATCTGCGTCTCACCATTCCCATGCTCCGCTCCAGCCGCACCCATCCCGGTGGCGTGAGAAGCCTGAATCTCTCTGTGGCCGTGGGGGTTGTGCTGTTTGAGGCACTGCGCCAGGGGGCCTGACGTACCCAGGCCCGGAGGCCCGGCAGGCCTCCAAGCCTTGCAAACTCAGGCAACTACCGCTATGGTCTGCCGGTCTTTCTTTTTTCTAAGCGAGAGCTGCTTTTCACTCCCGCAAGACGTCGCCAATCCATTTCTTTCCGGCCAATTTCTCTCACTTGTAGTTTCCGCTTTCACGGCATGCTGTCTTACCGTCGAATCTTCACGGCTTTGCTCTGTACCCCGGTGGTGCTGCCCCTCACGGCCGCGATCGCCACGGATCTCCACGCCTCCAACACCGCCGATGAGCTTTTCGCGGCGCTCGGCGGCATGGAAAGCACCTCACCTGGCGGCTCCCCCGACCGCGTGGCTCCCACCACCCGCCCTGGCTACGACCGAGCGAATCCCGTGGAGACTGGCGACAAGGGAACCGTGCGTTTCGGCGACACCCTTGAATCCATCGCCTCCCGCTACGGCTTGTCCGTGGATCAATTGATGCGCCTCAATCCCAACCTCGATCAAACCCCCCTGGTGGTGGGTCGACGGTTGCAGGTGGAGAACACGGGCAATGCCCGTATGCACAATCTGATCAGTCTTCGTCCAAGCGGCAGTGGCGGCGTGAGCTGGCCCGACACTCCGGATTACGCCCCGCGGCCCAACCCTTCTCCCAGCGGCAAAACCTGGATCCTTCCCGCCAAAGGCATCTTCACCTCAGGGTATGGCTGGCGATGGGGACGGATGCATAAAGGCATCGACATCGCCAGCGGCGTCGGCACCCCGATCGTGGCTGCCCAGGATGGTCAAATCACCTTCGCTGGCTGGAATGACGGAGGGTATGGCTACCTGGTGGAGATCACCCATGGAGACGGCTCCCGCAGCCTTTATGCCCATCAGAGCCGCATTTTGGTGCGAGAAGGCGACGTGGTGCGGCAGGGTCAACAGATTGGTCAGATGGGAAGCACGGGAAGAAGCACGGGCCCCCATCTTCATTTCGAGATTCACGCTCCCGGGCTGGGAGCCGTGAACCCCATGGCCCTGATTCAACCAGCGGCTTGAGCTGGGCGACTGGGCGTGACGCCCTTGATCCCCTAAGGTGGCTTCACCGGGCTCGGTAGCTCAGCTGGTTAGAGCGTGGGATTCATAACCCCAAGGTCGGGAGTTCAAGTCTCCCCCGAGCCATCGTTCCATTTCCTCGGGAGTCCCCGCTCCCTGGATCGCACCTCTTCCGCGCGTGGAGGGTGATTCTCAGCGCATTTCGATGGCTCGCAGACGATCCCGGAAGCTGTTGGCCTCGGTGGAGGTGTCGTCCACGGGAAAGCTCCGTGAAGGTTGGGGCGGAGCGGGACGGGTGGGGCGTGGGGTGGCAGCCCGCACCTCCACGGGAACCCGATAGCCCCCCCCCTTGCGAGCCATGCCCAAGCTGAGCTCCCCATCCTGGTTGCGGGGGAGGGGATTGCTTTTGAGTTCACCACGCACCTGATTGAGCAAGCGGAAGTGGCTGGTGGTGCTGTACTTCCTGAGCACGGAAGGGTCCCAGGCCATGGCAAGGAAAGAGAGAGTCAGTAGAGCCTATGGCCCCGACTGACAAGAAGCCGCAAAGATCCGTGATAGGTTATGGTTGTTCAAGTGGAAGTCGGTCCGACTTCGCATTAGGTCTCGCGACCCTTCCCTCCCATTCCATCGCCATTCCCCATGTCCAGGCTTGTCGGTCTGAGCGCCCCAGACTTCACCGCCACCGCCGTGGTGGACCAGGAGTTCAAGGAGATCACCCTGTCGCGCTATCGCGGCAAATATGTGGTGTTGTTCTTCTACCCGCTAGATTTTACGTTCGTCTGCCCCACGGAAATCACCGCCTTCAGTGACCGTTACGCGGATTTCTCCAGTCGCAACACCGAAGTGCTTGGGGTTTCCGTCGACAGTCAGTTCAGTCACTTGGCCTGGGTCCAAACCGACCGCAAGAGCGGGGGCCTTGGAGACATTGCCTACCCCCTGGTCGCCGATTTGAAGAAGGACATCGCCCGCTCCTACGGGGTGCTGGATGAGGAAGCTGGCATCGCCCTGCGTGGGTTGTTCATCATTGATCCCGATGGCGTGATCATGCACAGCACGATCAACAACCTTCCCGTCGGCCGCAGTGTGGATGAAACCCTGCGGGTGCTGCAGGCCTTCCAATACGTGCAATCCCATCCCGATGAGGTGTGCCCGGCCAACTGGACTCCAGGTGAAAAGACCATGAACCCCGATCCCGTCAAAAGCAAGGATTTCTTCGCCGCCATCCACTGAGGCTCCACCACCTCACCCTTGGCTTCTGGGGCCCTACGGGCCCTTTTTTTTTGCGAGCGTGCCCGATTCATGCGACCGTGCCCTCGCGCTAGGGCCAAACCCGTTCGATGGCGGGGCGCTCAGAGCAGGTCCAGCGTGCCTTGATCCCCATCCAGGCGAGCCAGGCGCCCCAGGGGCAACGCCCAATTCGGCTGGCCATGCCCCACGGGCAACTCGCCGACCAGCGGCACCCCCAGATCGCCCAACCGATCCCTCAGCACCTCTTCCATGCTGAGATCGCCAGGGAGAATGTCGTCCCGTTTCCAGCGAAAGCGTCCCAAAGCCACCCCAGCGATCCCCCGCAGCACACCACTGGTGCGCCATTGGGTGAGCATGCGATCGACGCGATAGGGCTCCTCTCCCACGTCCTCCAGCACGAGCACCCGTCCGGAGAGGCGCGGAAACCAGGGCGTTCCAATCAAACTGGTGGCCACGGTGAGGTTGGTGACCACCAGGGGGCCCTCCGCCCGACCGCCTCGCCAACCCTGTCCCCGCAAAGGATCGACGGCTTCGCCCCTGAGAAGACGCGTCAAGCGGTTCCACTGCTGGGCATCCCCCCCCAAACCACCATGGACCGCCCCACCGATCCCCGCCGCGGTCTGGGCGAGCAGCAGGGCGCTGGCGTCGGAAAATCCCACCAGCCAACGGGGCCGGGGAGGGGGACGCCAGCCACGCTCCAGCAACCGGGCACTGCCCCAGCCCCCCGCCACGCTCACCACGGCCGCCACGGCGGGGTCGGCCATGGCCTGCTGGAGCCGCTTGAGGCGATCCCCATCAGATTCTGAAAACCAACGCCAACGCCCCTGGATGCCAGGGGAAACGATCAGCCGCCAGCCAGCCTCCGCAAACCGGCGACGCAACTGTTCAGCCTCCTGATCGGGATTTTCCCACCAGGTGCCTGGCGCGATCGCCATGGCCACGCTGCCCCGTGCCATGGGAGGAGGAATGGGGAGCTCCAGCCGTCCCGCGTTGGGCCTGGCACCATCCCTGGCCAGGGTCGGCGTCGCGGCGGCCAGCGCCCCCAACCCAGAGAGAAGCGACCGCCTTCGCATGGTTAGCCCAGGCCCAGGGAGGCCAGAAGGGGGCGCCCGTCGAGCCTTCCCAGCTCTGGGTCACAGGCCCGCTCCGGATGGGGCATCAGACCCAACACATTGCCCCGTTCGTTGCTCAGACCCGCCACATCCCCCATGGAGCCATTGGGATTGTCGCGATAGCGCAGCACCACCTGGCCAGCCTCCTCAAGACGCCGCAAGGTTGTGGGATCCACCTGATAGCGGCCCTCCCCATGGGCAATGGGCAACACAATCGTCTCTCCATCCGCGTAACCGCGCAGCCACTGGCAGTGGGCGGGCCTCACCTCCAATGGGGTGGGTTCACACAGAAAGCGCAGGTCGCGGTTTCGGGTCAGGGCGCCCGGCAGCAGACCCATCTCCGTGAGCATCTGAAAGCCATTGCAGATGCCCAGCACCGGGCCACCTTCACTGGCGAAACGGTGCACCTCCCGCAGGATGGGAGAAAAGCTCGCGAGGGCGCCACAGCGCAGATAGTCGCCATAGCTGAATCCGCCTGGCAGCACCACCGCCTCCACTCCGGTCAGGTCGCGCTCCTCATGCCAGAGAAAACGGGTGGACGCTCCGAGGCAACCCTCCAGGGCCCAGCGAAGATCTCGATCACAGTTGGAGCCAGGAAACACCACGATGCCGATCGTCATGGGGTTCAGCCCTCGTCCGCCAGTTCAAGGGTCCAGTCCTCAATCACGGGGTTGGCCAGCAGGCGATCGCTGAGCAACTCCAGCCGCTCCCGCGCGATGGCGCGATCAGGAGCCTCCAGCTCCACCTCAATGGATTTGCCGATGCGCAGGCGCTGGATCCCAGCCAGGCCCAACCGGGCCGCCGCCGCGCGGGTGGCCTCCCCGGCGGGGTCGAGCACAGAGGGCCGCGGCGACACCAGGACCCGGGCACGAAAGAGAGGCACCAGCAGCACGGCAACCCACCAATCCTGGCAGCTCATCGGGCTGGCTCTCCTGACGGACCTCGGTCTCCATGGCGTTGGGCTGGGGTTCGGTGCCCTATGGCTCCCCGCGGCGGCTTGGGCGGCCCCCCCCCTGGCCGTCCCCCTGGAATGCCGGTTGGACGCGCAACCGTGGCAGGCCTGTCAAATGGAGGTGATCGAGCTGGGACGCCTCTGGTTTGTGGTGGTCGCGGGCCACCGCTTCGAATTCAGGCACGACGGACGGGGAGGGGCCGTTCAGATGGGAGAGGGGGGTCGCTGGGCGGAGGTGAACCCCCGATGGGAGGCCGACCACAGCCTCTGCTGGGGAAGCGTCTGCGTCCGGGGAGACATCCCCCTCGACTAGGGCTTGGGGCCGTGGGCGGCCCACAGCCGCTCCGCGGCGGCCTCCACTCGCTGACGCTGGGCCCTCGGGACGAGAACCACGAGTTCCAGGGTGGGCCGATCCGGATCCTCGTTACCCTTGCCCTCGTACCACGACTCCAGCCTGGGTCCAACCCCTTGAATCTGGAGGGGAAGCCGCTTGCCCGTCTCCTGAAGCCAACCCTTCAAGCGAAGGATGGGCTCCCGCCGGAGCAGGTCGCGCAGCACGGGCTCCACGTCCTCACGACCCAGATCCCCCCAGCGGCGAATCACCAGGGAGTCCATGGCCACATGGGCATGGTCATGGTCATGGTCGGGGGGAGCCAGGGGCGGCTCGGGGGCCTCGTCGGTGGGAGAGGCGCCACTTCGACCGAGCAGCAGCTCAGGAGCCAACACGCCACGGCTCATCGGCAACACGGGGGTGCCGGGCCTCACCTTGGAACCCACCGCTCCCATCACCGCCGCCAAAGCCTCCGGGGGAACCAGATCCGCCCGACTCACCGCCACCAGATCGGCCACCTCCAGTTGCTCATCGAAAAGCTCCTCCAAGGCGGAGAGATGCTCCAGGCTGGGATCCGCCCGTCGCTGAGAGTCCACCGCCGCCGCGTCCCCCACCATGTGTCCAGCGGCCAGAGCTTCTCCGTCCACGACAGCCACCACCGCGTGCACACGGGTGCGGGTGCGCACCTCGGGCCATTGAAACGCGGCCACCAGGGGCTCGGGGAGGGCCAAGCCGCTGGTTTCCACCACCAGGCCATCCAGCTGGTCAGCCCGTTCCAGCAAACGCTCCATCGTCGGCAGGAACGCGTCTTGAACCGTGCAACAGAGGCAACCGTTGGTCAGTTCCACCAGCCGTCCCTCCATCTCCTCCTCCGGACAAAACCCGCATTGGCTCAACAGCTCGCCGTCAATCCCCACATCGCCAAACTCATTGACAATCACCGCCAAGCGCTGGCCGCTGTGGAGCAGCAGATGGCGCAGGAGCGTGGTTTTGCCGGCGCCAAGAAATCCAGTCACCACCGTGACGGGAAGGCGGGAAGATAAGGTCGCGACCATCTCAGGCCACCAGGGCTGACCAGGTCCAGGCCGCTCCACAGCCCACCAGAGCCGCGCAAAGAACGGTCCTGCGTTGGGGGCTGAGGGCATCGGCGAACGACCGCAACACGGTAAGGGCCAGAAGCAGAAGGGCGCCCTGGCTCACCAACAGACCCAGCCCGTAGAACGCCAGCGGGGCCCGACTCCAGCCCAACACGGCGTCACTGAGCACGTAACCATGGAGCGCGATCGCGGGCAACAGCAGCACCTTGGGCCAATGGCCCCACCACACCATGGCCACCACCACCAGGCTGAAGGCCACGGCGGCCTCCGCCCCAGGGAGGCCGGGGAGCAGCAAACCCAGCGCACTCCCCGTCAGCCCCATGGCCAGCAGCGCCAGCATCCATCGGGCCCGTTGATTCAGACCCACCAGGGAGAGGGAACACAGGAACAGCAGGTGGTCTGGCCCCAGGATCGGGTGGGCCAGGCCGCTCAACAAGCCCGTCGCTGGGGTGGGGGCCAGGCCCGTGAGTTCCAGCAGGTGGTGGGCCTCGGCGGGGGAGGCCCCCACGACGAGGGTGATCAACGCCAGGGAGACGCCCGCGAGAACAAGGAAACGGGAGGTTCCGGGAACCGAAAGGGAAGGGAAGCGCATCGTGAGTGCCGGTCCTCGCCGGTCTTGAGGTGAATGTCGGCGGGCGTTCTGACTGGATCGCGATCGCGATCTTCACAGCTGCGGGACAGTGCCGGATTGCGGAGAGATCTCCGAATCACCGGGCTTTCCCCGTTACCTCCATGGGCTGCTCCCCCATGGAACCGATTCCAGGCAATCTACCGACCCCCCGTTCAATCACATTCCAAGCTGTCTTTTGTGGCGATTCCCGTCTCGGGGTGGAGGCCCTCGGCACGGGCGCAGAGGGCGCGGCGCTGGGAGCGATCGAGCACCGCGCCAGTGAAATCCGCGTTGGCGATCTGGGCATCGGCAAAGCGACTTTGCATCAACATCGCGTTTCGCAGGAGGGCGCCGCGGAGATCGGCCTGCTCGAGCCGGCTGGCAAACACCACCGCGTCCTGAAGATCCACATCCCGCAAATCTGCCCCCCGCAGATTGCTGCCGTTGAACACGGCCCCCCGCAAATCCGCCCCATGGAGGTCGACGCCCGCCAGGTCCGACTTGAGAAATTCCTGTTGCCGCAGGTTGCGACCGTGCATGTCGGGCTCGATCAGCTGAAGTGCCCGCTGCCCCCTGAGTTCGGGGGCGGTGATGGCCAGGGCGGGCGGGGGGATCAGCAGGGAGAGGCCCATCAGCAGGAGGAGGGCCGCGCTCCACCACCAAGGGCTTGAGCCCACGCTCCCCCGAGCCCCCCCATTCCGCCCCTCGGGCTCCAGGGTGAGGCCTGGGGGGGTCGGTCGGGGTCGGGAGAGCTCTTCTGACATGGCTTCAGCGTTACGCTTCTGGCACAAGTTATGGCAGCCATGGCTCTGTCGTTGCGGGTGGTGGTTCCCCCTCACCCGCTCATCGCCCACTGGCTCACCATCCTGAGGGATCACTCCACCCCCGCCCCGCTGTTCGCCACAGCCATGGGAGAACTGGGGCGGTGGCTCACCTACGAGGCCCTGCGCGACTGGTTGCCGCACCGGACCGTCACCGTGCGAACCCCCCTCGGGGTGAGCGAAGGGCAGGTGGTGGATCCGGGCATTCCCCTGCTCGCCATCCCCGTTCTTCGGGGGGGGCTTGGGCTCTGGCAGGGAGCCCAGGGGGTGGTGCCCACCGCCCGGGTGTGCCATGTGGGAATCGATGCCCCTCCAGGCCAATCGGCCCACTGGTATCTGGCCGATCTTCCCGATCCCCTCAGTGCCAGGGCAGGGGTGCTGGTGTGGCTGCCCCAAGTGGCGACGGGTCGCACCCTGTTGGCCCTTCTGAATCGATTGGCGGAAGCGGGTGTGGAGGGTCGGAGGCTGCGGGTGATCACCTGTGTCGCCTCGGCTCCAGGCCTCAAGGCCGTGGGGGAACGCATCCCGGATCTCACCCTCTACTGCGCTTGCGTCGACCCCGATCTCAATGAGCGGTGCCAGATTGTCCCTGGTTTTGGTGACCCGGTGGAACGGCTTTACGGTACGGGTCCCCTGGATGCCTCAGCCTCTGAAGCCCCTTAGGCTTGACAAGTCACCCCTGTTCCCCCTTCATCCATGCCAGAGACCCAGCGCCAAACCGCTGCTCCCGCTGGCGCCCCAATCCTGACGAGCACGATCCTGGGAGCCCTGGCGGGGGCGGGCGGTCTGGCCTGGTGGTTGTGGCGGCAAAGCCAGCGCCGCCAATTGGCGGAGCGAGAACGCCGCCTGCTGCGTCTCTCGCGCTTCCAAGGAGGCGCGGGCCCGGAAGCGGGCCTTCCTGAGGCGAATGGACAGGGGGAAGCCCTCCCCGAGAGAGTGCAGCAGCTCAATCAAGCCATCGAAGAGGTGCGCAAACAGCTTGAGGCCATGCAGGCCCAGCCCTGAGGGGTGGGGCGACCGGGGCGGATCCGGCCAGTAGGGTCGAGAGGCCGATCTGATCCATCATGTTGCGATCCGATGCCATCACGAAAGGGATCCAGCGCTCCCCCAATAGGGCCATGCTGCGGGCCGTTGGCTTCGCTGACGGGGATTTTGGCAAGCCGATCATCGGCATCGCCAATGGCTTCAGCACCATCACGCCTTGCAACATCGGCCTCAATGATTTAGCGCTGCGCGCCGAGGCGGCGGCTCGACAGGCGGGCGCCATGCCCCAGATGTTCGGCACCATCACGGTGAGTGATGGGATTTCGATGGGGACGGAGGGCATGCGCTATTCCCTGGTCTCCCGCGAGGTGATCGCTGACGCGATTGAGACGGCCTGCAACGCCCAAAGTATGGATGGGGTGCTGGCGATCGGGGGCTGCGACAAAAACATGCCCGGGGCGATGCTGGCGATCGCGCGCATGAATATCCCCGCCATTTTTGTGTACGGCGGAACCATCAAACCTGGCCATCTGAATGGCTGTGACCTCACGGTGGTGAGTTCGTTTGAGGCCGTTGGTCAGATCACGGCAGGCAAAATCAGCGAAACCGAGCTGGCTGAGATTGAAAAACATGCCTGCCCCGGAGCGGGAAGTTGTGGGGGCATGTTTACGGCCAACACCATGAGTTCCGTGATTGAGGCGATGGGCTTCAGTCTGCCGGGCAGCTCCACCATGGCCGCTGAGGACAGTGAAAAAGCGGACAGCGCCGCCCGCTCAGCTGAGGTCTTGGCGCAGGCGATACAGGCCAACATTCGTCCCCTTGATCTCCTCACCCGAGAGGCGTTTGAAAACGCCATCAGTGTGGTGATGGCGGTGGGTGGCTCGACCAACTCGGTGTTGCATTTGCTGGCGATCGCCCGCACCGCCGGGGTGCCGTTGACGATCGATGACTTCGAGACGATTCGCCAGCGGGTTCCCGTGATCTGTGATCTCAAACCCAGTGGCCGGTTCGTCACGGTCGATTTGCATCGCGCGGGCGGCATTCCCCAAGTGATGAAGCTGCTCCTGGACGCGGGGCTGATCCACGGCGACTGCCGCACCGTGGAGGGCCGCACTCTCCGGGAGGTCCTGGCCAACGTTCCCTCCGAACCGCCGGCGGGACAGGAGGTGATCCGCCCCCTCAGCGACCCGCTCTATTCCAAGGGCCACCTGGCCATTCTCAAGGGCAATTTGGCCAGTGAAGGCGCCGTGGCCAAGATCAGCGGCGTCAAAACGCCTGTGCTGACGGGGCCGGCCAAAGTGTTCGAAAGCGAGGAAAGCTGCCTTGAGGCGATTCTCGCCAATCGTGTCCAGGCTGGCGATGTGGTGGTGATCCGCAACGAGGGACCGGTGGGAGGGCCAGGGATGCGGGAGATGCTGGCCCCCACCGCCGCGATTGTGGGACAAGGCCTCGGGGAGAAGGTGGCCCTCATTACCGATGGGCGCTTCTCAGGGGGCACCTACGGCCTGGTGGTGGGCCATGTGGCTCCCGAGGCCGCCGTTGGCGGCACCATCGCCTTGGTGGAAGAGGGTGACAGCATCACGGTCGACGCCGAGACTCAGCGGATCCTGCTCAACGTGGATGAGGGCGAATTGGCCCGACGCCGCGCCTCCTGGCGGCGTCCCGTGCCTCGCTACCGCACAGGCGTGCTCGGGAAATACGCCCGTCAGGTGAGCTCCAGCAGCCTCGGAGCGGTGACCGACCAGCCCTGAGGGCTCAAGGGCTCAAGGTGGTGCCAGCAAGGCACGGAGGCGCCGCGCCAGCGCCTCCAGTGGAAGGCCGTCGGCTGGGCGCTCGCACCGCTCCCCCAGGGCACTCATCCAGACCGGATGGCCGCCGTGCCAAAGCATGGGGCGGGAATCGTCCTCTCTCCAGGCGAGGGTGAGGTTGAGATCGTCGCCACTGCGGTAGATCTCCAGCTCCAGATCGTGGTCCTTAAGGCGTTCCCCCTGGGAGGAGCGGGCCTCCAACCGCAGGCTGCAATCGTCGTCCTCCGGGCTGGAGATGAGCACCACCCCGTGACGAAGGGGCTTGCGGCACAGATCGGCGGCCGCCGCCACCAAACGGCTGAGATCGGTGTTGGCGGCTTCAGGCCAGGGCATCGATCGCCTGGATTTCCAGGTGGATTGGACCCGGCCGAAAGCCAGGGTTGGGCCCACCGTCATCCCCGAACCGGGAGTGGAGCAACTGGAGGCGGGTGATCCTGGACGGATCAAATCGAGGCGACAGCCCAAGGGGCAAGCCCCCCACGGGGCGGGCGCGGATTGAGGGGATGAGATCGGCGAAGAGAATCGCCACCCGCGTGGGCCCCTCCACCTCCGTGGGAAACTCCTGCACCCAGCGGAGTCCCCCAGGGATGAGCTCCGTGAGACCCGCCACACCATCGGCGCAGGCCAGCGCCAGCTTGAAGCGTCGGCCCTCGCCCAGCAGCGTGATCTCCAGACCGCGAGCGAAGGAAAGATCCAGGGGTGGAGAAAACAGGGGTGAGCGCACGGAGACGAACCCTCCCCCTTCCGCCACCACCTCCCCGTCAAAGCGCAATCCCCGCGGACCCACGGCACACTGACCGCTGCTGCGGCCCCCCATCACCGTGTCGTTGAGGGCGTGCCAACCAGAAAAACCCTCAGCGCGAACCACGCTGAGCGGGCGGACGGAGGGTTCGGGAGGGGTGGATCCGCGGGAGTCCATGGCGTTTTGGGGGCCCGCGACCAGGCCCAGGGGGTTGGGGCAGTCTGGCGCCTCCCCTCCAGAGCTGGAAAGGGGGCGTTTGGCGGGGGAGGCCTTTAGGCGACGACCCTTTCGGGGAGCCCAGAGGCGGCCTCAGCATCGGCCAGGATCACCACCTCGCCCCGGGGGCGAACCAACCGGGCGGGGGTTCGTTCGATGGGTTCCTGGGGATCCAAGAGCCGTTCAAGGGCCTGGCGCTTGCCCGCGCCACTGACGAGGAACATCACGGCGCGGGCGGCGCTGAGGGTGGGGGCCGTCAGTGTGATCCTGGGAAGCCCCTTCCCCTCCCCTGTGGTGACCCAGCGATCCTGGACCAGGGGTGCCGCTGTGCCAGGAAACAACGAGGCTGTGTGGCCATCGTCCCCCAGACCCAACACCGCCAGATCCAAAGCGGGGGGCTCGCTTCCGCAGAGTCGCACCAACAGGGATGCGTAGCTCTCAGCTCCGAGCTCCGGTGTCGACAGATCGGTGGGCACCGGATGGAAGCGGGCGTGGCGGCCGGGCTCCTTGGCCAGCAAAGACTCACGGATCAATCGGGCGTTGCTGGCGGGATCCCCCGGATCCACCCAACGCTCATCCCCGAGAAGCACATCCACCCGGTCCCAAGGAAGATGCTCTTCCCCCAGCCGGCCGTAAGCGGCCCGAGGGGTGGTTCCCCCAGCCAAAGCGATCTGGGCACGGTCACGTTCCGCCAGGGCCAGATCGATGATCGACGCCATCTGCTCAGCCACTTGGCGGGCCAGATCCTCAGGATTGGCGGCGATGACAAGGTGATAGAGGGTCATGGCAACCACTCGGTGTGGAAGCTGCCGGCACGATCCGTGCGCTCGTAGGTGTGGGAGCCGAAGCAATCACGCATCGCCTGCACAAGATTCTGGGGCAGCCGGCCAGAGCGGTAACTGTCGATGTAGTCCAAGGTGGCGCTTAGGCAGGGGAGGGGAATGCCGGCGAGGGCCCCACCTGCCACCACCTGGCGCAGTCCGGGCAGGCGACGATTCACCTGTTCAGCGAACCAGGGATCCACGAGGAGATTCGGCAGGGAAGGATTGGCCCCATAGGCGTTTTGGATCCGCTGCAGAAGTCGGGCGCGAATGATGCAGCCTCCCTTCCAGATCTGGCCGATGGCACTGAGATCGAGGTTGTAAGCGTGCAAGGCGGAGGCCTCCCGCAACAAAGCCATCCCTTGGGCGTAGCTGGCCACGCAGGCGAGGATGCAGGCGTCGCGCAACAGCGGCATGCCCTCCGCCGGATCCCCAAGGGGGAAAGGTGCGGGAGGTGGGGCTTGCAGCACGGATTCCGCAGCGAGTCGCTCGGTTCTGAGAGAACTGAGCACGCGGGCGTTCAGGGCCGCATAGATGGTGGGCACCGGCACCCCCATTTCCAAGGCGCTGACCACGGTCCACAAACCCGTGCCCTTCTGTCCAGCGGCATCCACGATCAGCTCCACGAGGTCGGCACCCGTTTCCGGATCTTTGGCGCGAAGGCAGATCTCCGTGATCTCCACCAGGAAGGAGGCCAGCTCCTCGGTCTGGTTCCAACCGGCCAATACGTCTGCCATGGCGTCCCCACCCATGCCGGCCACCCGCTTCATCAGGTCGTAGGCCTCAGCGAGCACCTGCTCAATGCCGTACTCGATCCCGTTGTGAACGGTTTTGACAAAGTGACCGGCGCCTCCAGGGCCGATGTAGGTGACACAGGGGCCGTCCTCCACCTGGGCGGCCATCTTTCGCACCAGGCTTTCAATCGCCTGATAGGCACTTAGGGTGCCTCCTGGCATCATGCTCGGCCCTTCCAGCGCTCCCTTGGCCCCCCCGGAGACCCCCATGCCGATGAAGCCAAAGCTCTTGCTTTCCAGCTCCTTCACTCTTCGTTCGGTATCGGTGTAGAGGGAATTGCCACCGTCGATGAGCAAATCGCCTTCTTCCAGGAGAGGGGAGAGGGTGGCGATCATGTCGTCCACTGGCTGACCAGCCTTCACCATCAACAGGATGCGTCGGGGCCGCTCCAGCGCGGCGACAAACTCCTCGAGGGTTTCGGCCCCCACAATGTCTTTACCGGCACCACGACCAGCGAGAAACTCTTCGGTCTTGCTGTAGGTGCGATTGAAAACAACGCTGGAAAAACCATTCCGCTCAGCGTTGAGCACAAGGTTTTCCCCCATCACGCCGAGACCAACCAAACCAAAATGGGCCTTGCTCATGGATGGATCAGGGAGCGGGATAGGCCCCAGTGTGCCCAGGAAGGGTGGGCCTGGGCAGCCATCTCCTGACCCATGTCAGGAACTGCTTGCGCAACCAGCACCAATCAAATGGTGGTCCCATCGGCAATGGTGCCATTTTTAACAATAACAACAATCCCGTTTCGAATGTAGAAATTTAGCTCAGGCCGATCGGCTTCTTCCACATGATCTTTGTTCACAATGGTAACATTGCGACCAATCCGTACATTTTTGTCCAGGATCGCCTTGCGCACCGTGGTGCCTTGGCCAACGCCAATGGGAATACCACCTCGCTCCCTGAGCACCAGCCGCTCCTGGGATGATTCGAAGTAGTCGGCCCCCATCACCAACGAATCTTGCAAAACCACGTCATCTTCCACTCGGGTGCGCACCCCAAGCACACAGTGATGGATGCTGCAGGCCTTCAACAGCGACCCCTCACCGACAATCGACTCTGTGACCTGGGCATCCTGCAGTTTGCTGGGGGGAAGGTAGCGAGGTCGGGTGTAAATGGGGAATTTTTCGTCATAAAATGAGAAGGCAGGGTTCGGCTGGGCTGTCAAAGCAAGATTGGCTTCATAAAAAGCACCGATGGTCCCAATGTCCTCCCAATAGTCATTGAAGAGAAAGCTTTGCAAACGGTCACCCCGAGCCAGGGAGGAAGGAATGATTTCCTTGCCGAAATCCGTCGCTTGCGGATGGGTGCTCAGCAAATCAAACAGCGTGTCGCGGCTGAAGACGTAAATGCCCATGGAAGCGAGGTAAGGCCGCTCTTTGGCTTCCTCGGGGGTGAGGCCCAGTTGGGCCGTATCCACCGCCATCGCCCGTAGCTCATCTCCCTTCGGCTTTTCCTTGAATTCAAGGATCCGTCCCTCCCCGGACGTGCGCATCAACCCAAAACCTTCCGCCTGAGCCGCGTCGACAGGCAAGGCTCCAACGGTGAGTTGCGCACCAGTGTCGATATGGTGCTGCACAAATTTACTGTAATCCATCCGGTAGAGCTGGTCTCCCGACAGGATGAGATAGTCGTCCACATCCCACTCCTGGAAGAGCCACTGATATTTGCGCACCGCATCAGCAGTGCCCTCAAACCAACTGGGGCTGTCTGGAGTTTGCTGGGCGGCGAGCACTTCAACAAAACCCTGACCAAAACCAGCTGAGAGGTTATAGCTCATCGTAAGATGACGATTCAGCGAGGCACTATTGAACTGCGTCAGCACATAGATTTTATTGATTTCAGAATTGATGCAATTCGAGATGGGTATGTCGATCAAGCGGTACTTCCCAGCCAAGGGCACAGCAGGCTTGGCTCGCATTTTGGTCAACGGATAGAGGCGGGTTCCCGCACCACCTCCGAGAATGATCGCCAGAACGCGTTTCATGTACCCCGAACGTCTCTTATGGCCTGACGACCGTACTTGAACACCCCGCGGGGAAGGGAGCCAAGGCGACACTTCGACGCATTTCGGAAGCCCCTGTCCATGGCGGTTCAGTCTTCAGCCGATGGGGAGCTGAGTGCAAATAATTCCTCCAACACGCGCATGGCCGCCAAACGTTGACTTCTGGGCTGGGGGGCGCGGAGATGGGTGACAGGCCCATGGAGAATCTTGTTGACGATGCCCTTGGTCAAGGCTTCCACCACTTTGCGCTCCCTAGAGGACAGATCGGGACCCATCCGCGAGAGGGCCTTCTGCAGCTCCTGCTCCCGAATCTCCTCCAGTTGGACCCGGAGACGGTTGACCAGCGGCACGGCCTCCAGCCCATCCCACCATTCCAAAAACAAACGCGATTCTTCTTGTAAGAGCGCCTCCGCTTCGGCGGCGATTTCCCGACGCGCATCCTGGTTGCGAGCGACCACCTCCTGCAGATCGTCCACATCAAAGCTGCTGACACCGGGGAGATCAGCCACATCCGCGCTGATGTTTCTAGGAACGCCAATGTCAATCAACAGCAAACTCGAGCGACGATTCAGGGCATCAAGCCGCTGGCGGGTAATCATCGGCTCTTCCGCCGCGGTGCTGGTGAACACCAGGGAACACGTGCTTAAGCAGTGATCCAGTTCATCCAAGGGCCGGCACTGCACTGGAAGGTCTGGAAAATCAGCCGCGAGGGCTTCCGCCCGCGCGAGGGTGCGGTTGAGGAGCACGGCACCGGGACACCCCTTGGCGCGCAAGTGTTGCAAGAGCAGGCGGGCCATGCGTCCCGCCCCCACCACGGCCACCTGCTCTTGATCAAGGGGTACCAAATCATCCATCCCCCGAGCCTGGGCCACCTTCAACTGGGCCAGCTCCACGGCGGCCGAACTGATCGACACCGCCCCAGTGCCAAGGTTGGTTTCCGAGCGCACGCGCTTGCCTGTGCTCACCGCCTGGTTCAGAAGTCGGTTGAGGATGGGACCAATGGAGCGATACTCCTGACCCAGCCGAACCATTTTCTTCACCTGGGAGAGAATCTGCCCCTCCCCGAGCACCAGGCTGTCTAGGCCCGCCGCGACCCGCAACAGATGGGCGACAGCGTCGGCGTGATGGTAGGTGAAGAGATGGGGGATCAGCTCCGGCACCTGAAGGCCAGACACCGCGCTCAAAAAACCTCCCACTGCCTCGATGCCCTGCTCAGGGTGCCGAAGCAGGGCGTAGATCTCGAGACGGTTGCAGGTGCTGAGGATGGAGGCCTCCAGCACCTGCTCATCAGCTTTGAGCTGATGCAAGGACGCCTCCATGCTCTGCTCGGGGATGCTCAGCCTCTCCCGTATTTCCACGGGAGCCGTGCGGTGGCTGAGGCCGACAACGGCGATATGCATGGAGCGGGCAGGGGAATCAGGGAGCGTGACAGAACAGGCCTAGGACAGGGCCACCCGCTTTGCTCCGGGTTTGATATGCACCGTATCGATGAAACGGGCGCTGTTGTCCAGGGACGAGATGATCAAGCTGCTGGTACGGGTGCAATCGGGCTCAAATTTCACCCCCTTGAACAACAGACCGTCTGTGATGCCGGAGGCGGCGAACACAACATGTTGGCCGCTGGCCAGCTCGTCTGCCTCATACACCCGATCAGGGTCAGTGATGCCCATCTCCGTGAGGCGAGCCAGATTTCCTTCCCGGGTGAGCCCCTCCCATTCCTTGGTCTGGGCGACAGCGGGGTCATAGACCAGCTGGCCCTGGAAATGTCCACCGAGGCAACGCATGGCGGCGGCGGAGATCACCCCCTCGGGGGCGGCGCCGATCCCCATCAGGGCATGGGTGCCGGTACCGTCGAAGCCACAGGCGATGGCCGCGCTCACATCGCCGTCGCTGATGGGCTTGACGCGGGCTCCAGCGCCCCGGATCTCGGCGATGAGACCTTTGTGCCGGGCCCGATCCATGCAAACGATCACCAGCTCATCGATGCCCAAACCGAGGCACTCGGCGAGAATCTTGAGGTTGTCCGTGGCGGAGTTGCGAATATCCACCTTGCCCTTGGCGGAGGGGGGAGCGGCCAGCTTGTTCATGTAGAAGTCGGGCGCGTTGAACAAGCCACCGCGCTCGCTAGCCGCCAACACCGCCATGGAGCCATCCTGGGCGTTGGCGCAGAGATTGGTGCCTTCGCAGGGATCCACGGCGAAATCCACGCCAGGTCCGGTGCCGCTGCCCACCTCCTCACCGATGTAGAGCATGGGCGCTTCATCTCGTTCGCCCTCGCCAATCACAATGCGACCTTGCATGGCGATGAGTCCCATGCGCTGGCGCATGGCCTCAACGGCGGCCTGATCGGCTTCGTTCTTTTTACCGTGGCCCGTGAGATGGGCGGAGGCGATGGCGGCCTGCTCAACGACCTCGAGCAGTTCCTGAATGATGGTGCGATCCACGGGGAGCGGGCAAGGGAAAAGCCTCAGGAAGGATGGGCAAGGGCCTGATGCCGCCGGATCCTGAACAGAGACCTGGGAGGGGCCCCCAGAGACCTGGGAGGGGTCTCCAACCTTGAAGCGGCGCCATCGTATCAGCGCTGCCGCCCAGGACGGATGACAGGGTTGAGACTAAGATCCTGCAGCCATTCTCCAGTGAGTCCCATGAGCACCAAGCCTCTGGTGGTCGCGCCGTCGATCCTCTCAGCCGATTTCTCAAGGCTTGGAGACGATGTGCGGGCCGTCGATCAAGCCGGTGCTGACTGGATTCACGTGGATGTGATGGATGGTCGCTTTGTGCCCAACATCACCATTGGCCCTCTGATTGTGGAAGCATTACGGCCAGTAACCCAGAAACCCCTGGATGTGCACCTAATGATCATTGAGCCCGAGAAATACGTGCCTGAGTTTGCCAAGGCTGGGGCAGACATCATTAGTGTGCAGGTGGAGGCTTGTCCTCACTTGCATCGGAATCTTGCCCAGATCAAAGAGCTCGGTAAAAAAGCTGGCGCTGTACTGAACCCCAGCACCCCGATTGACACCTTGGAATATTGTTTGGAACTCTGCGATTTGGTGTTGATCATGAGCGTCAACCCAGGATTTGGTGGTCAGAGTTTTATTGAAAATCAAATTCAGAAAATTCAGCAACTACGCCGGTTGTGCGACGCCAAAGGCGTGGATCCGTGGATTGAGGTGGACGGTGGCATCAAACCAGGCAACGCCTGGAAGGTAATCGAAGCTGGCGCGAACGCCATCGTGTCAGGATCAGGGGTGTTTGGAGCTTCAGACTACGCGGAGGCCATCCAAGGAATCCGCGAAAGTCGGCGGCCCCAACCGGCCCTGGTTTAAGAAGGCGAGGGAGGCCTCAGCGCTTCAGGCCTCCCCACCAAAAAACCAGCCATAGCTATGTAAACCAATCCCAAGAAGATTGACACCGATATAGCAAACGGCAATCACCACAAGTCCAGCGGCCGCCACAAGGGCAGGCTTCCGCCCCTGCCAACCACGGACCAGGCGCGTGTGCAGATAGGCCGCGTAAACCAGCCAGGTAATGAACGCCCATGTTTCCTTGGGATCCCAACTCCACCAAGAGCCCCAAGCCTCATTGGCCCAGACGGCGCCGCTGACGAGGCCAACGGAGAGGAGCAGGAAGCCCACCGTGATCGTGCGATAGCTCAAGCCGTCTAATTCTTCACTGGAGCGAAAGATCGTGGGTTGAAGTGTTGTCTCACCCGATTCGGGAGTGGCTAATTGAGCCTGACGAAAACTTCCTGTGCCAATGGAACTGCCACGAAGTTCCAAAAGGTTCTCCCGATCTGTGAACAAGACCGCCACACTCAACAGAGAGCCAATCAGTAGGGCGGCATAGCTCAGCATGATGACACTCACGTGCATCACCAACCAGCTTGACCGCAAAGCGGGCACCAGGGGAGAAGCTTCCTGTAGCTGACCAGGGAGGGCAAAGCTGGCGAAGGCGACGCAACCCAGGGCCATGGGGGTGGCCGCCGCGGGCACCACCGGGCTTGGCCATGCCCTCTCAACAAGAAGCTGGGTGAGGGTGCATCCCCAGGCCAGAAAGCAGAGGGATTCGTAAAGATTGCTGATGGGGAAATGACCTGAATCCCACCAGCGGAGCAGCAATTGAGCGGTCAGGCAAAGATTGGCGGTGGCGACCAACACGCGCGGCAGAGGGGAGGCGCGACCAGCGCTGAGGAACCAAAACGCGGCTGGGAGAGCCAGGAGCAACAGCGCGAAGGCCACAAGGCCCAGACCCAAAACGGGATCGGCAGCCAAATCGATCACTGAGGACGGATCCACAAAGAGATCTCCAGTTTGCCGCCTCAAGGGGGAATGGTGCGACTTAGCGGCTGGCGCGACGGAGGAGATAACCGCCCGCCAGCAGACCGATGATGACGGGAAGCCAAGCGGAAAGGAGCGGGGTAAGGGTACCGGTGAGCCCGAGGGAACTAAAAATAAACGACATCAGGTAGTACCCGAAGATGAGCAAGACACTGATACCAAAGCCTTGGCTCCTACTGGTGCGGGCATGGGGCCTGACGCCCAGACTGCTGCCGATCAAGCCAAAGACGAAACATATCGCTGGGAAAGCAAACTTTTCCTGGATACGCACACGGATTCTGCGAGCCTCCTTCTTATTGCCAGCCTCCACGAGGAGCCTCTCCGCCCGTAGAGCTTGTCCCACCGTCATGGTGCTGGCGTCGGTGGGAAGCTTGGCAACATCCAGCACATCTCTTGACAAGGGATAGAAATACCGATCGAAGAGTGCTGAGGTGGTCACGCCAGTTTTCTCATCCAGGCTGACCACGCGCCCATCAAGGAATTCCCACATCGCTTGCTTTTCATTCCACTTTCCACGCTTCGCCATCAACATTTGGCGCTGTCCCATTCGTGAAAAGTCAAGCAGGGTAACATCAATCATTTCGCCTTTACGAAACATCCTGGAATAAAAAAGATGTGTCAAAGCACGCTTGGTTTCACCTTCACTGATCTCTATTCTGCCAAAACGTGAATAAAGGATGTTGTCGCCACGCTCGTTCGTCAGCGCTTTGCCAAGGGCGCTTTCTAGCGTTTGAGTCGCCAGCAAATTAGTTTTAGGAACAATGACGTCGTTGAAGCAAAAGGTCAGCGCACTCATCAGCAGTGACAGAACGAGGGCAGGGAAGACGATGCGCCACGTTCGAACGCCAAGACTACGAAGCGCCGTGAGCTCAGAACTTCCTGAGAGACGGCTGTAGGCCAAAAGGGTGGCCATCAAAGTCGCCATCGGGAAGGCGAGCACCAAAAATCCTGGTAAGCGAAGGATCAACACCTGAATCGCTGTAAAGATAGGCAGCCCGGATTCAGCGATCCGACGCACCAATTCAAAAACGACACCAACTGATAGGGAAACAGCCGTGAATGCGGCAATACCAAAGAGGAGAGGTCCTATAAGCTCCTGCAGAAGCCAGCGGTCGATGAGGGGGAGGCGATTTCCTCGGAGATAAAGACTCGACGCCAAAAAATTCTGAGATCTTCGAGCTATTTTTGCGAAAGTGAAAGTCTTTGTCAGTGACATTACAGTTTAAAAGCCTCGCCCAAATAGTGGCGACGAACAAGGGGATCTGAAGCCAATTCTTCGGAGCTACCGGAGGCAAGAATACGACCGTCAGTCAGGATGAAGGATCGATCTGTAATCGCTAGGGTTTCGCGGACATTGTGATCCGTGATCAAGATACCCATTCCACGTTCACGCAAACCATGGATCAGATGCTGAAGATCAGCCACGGCGAGGGGATCCACACCAGCAAAGGGTTCGTCGAGAAGAAGGTAGCGAGGGCCCCGGGAACCAACAGCCAAGGCCCGAGCGACTTCCGTGCGGCGACGTTCGCCACCCGAGAGCTGAAATCCTTTGCGATGAACAAAGCCAGTCAGGTGAAACTCAGCGATCAAACGCTCCAAGCGATCGAGAAATTGATGCGGGGGTGTCGCGGAAACCTCAAGGGCCAAACGCAAATTTTCTCGCACGGTGAGGTTGCGAAAAACACTGGCCTCCTGCGGCAAGTAACCAATCCCTAGTCTCGCTCGATCGGGCATTGAAAGCGCTGTCACAGATTGACCGTCGAGAGTGACATCACCACGATCGGGTCGCAACAAACCGGTTACCAGGTTAAACGTGGTGGTTTTTCCCGCACCATTCGGCCCGAGCAAGCCGACGACTTCCCCAGGATGGAGCTGGAGACTGACCTCGTGTACGAGGGGTCGGCCTGAAAGAGAAATCGCGACGCGATCAAGGGAAAGCGTCATGGCATGGGAGGACCAACCCGCTGACCCTGGGCGGGGGAGAGGCGCAATTTGCTCGTGACCTGCTTGCCTTGCGAAGGCTGGGCGGTGAGACGCTCTTGGTCGAGTTGATAAACCAATCGTTCCGCGCGAATCCGCTGTCCTTCCCCGTCGATAACGTCGACATCACCGGTGAGAACTAATCGACCTTCTTTAGAAAAATATTGTGCTTGTCGAGACGTCGCCACCATTCCCTTGGCGGGGTAGGTAATTTTGACGTTCCCCGTCGCCGTGACGATACCAGTCTGGTTGTCAGCTTGCTGAGAGTCCGACTCTATCGTGACAAGGCTGTCACCCTGGGCGGACGGAGAAGGAGAAGAGGGAGCTGAACCGGATGATTGGCCAATCGTGACTCGGGGGTCAGCTAGGAGGAGAAGGAGAAAGGGAGCCAGCAGGAGTCCAGGCCAGCTGCCAGGCATCCTGATCCACCTGCGCAGAGCCATCGCAACAACAGACACAGGTTCCAATCTTAAGCCGTGGCTGAACCCAGTGTTCCCAGGGATGGAAGCGGAAGGTCAACCAGGGAGCGACCTTCCAGAAGGGCGGAAAGCCTTGCGGCGACAATGGACTGAAGGGTAGCGAGATCAAAAGAAGAAAATGACAGATCCACGGCACGTAGATGGTTTAAGCCCTCGGCCATGAGCAGGGTAGATCCGCGAGTGTTCCCATTTTCAAGGTGATATTCCGCAACAGAGATTTGAATCAGACCATGCAAAAGGGCACGAATCTCTCCCGAGGATTCATGCCAGAGTTCCTCAAAGGCATCATGGGCAAGATACCAGTCATGGTCAGCAAAGGCGGCAACCGCAAGCCGATAGCGTGGGTCTGTAAAGAAGGGCTCCTCAGATGGGGGATCCGCGATCATCCACGTACTGGCTTTTTAGAGGGAAGCTTGCGAAGTCTAATGTTTACTGGAGTCACTTCCAACATTTCATCAGAACCGATATATTCAAGTGCTCGTTCCAAGGTCATTTGCAGAGGTGACTGCAGGGTATCCAACTCCTCGGCACCAGCGGAACGCATGTTGGTCAGTTGCTTGGTCTTACAAACATTGATCTCAAGATCCTGCGGCCGGTTATGCTCACCGACGATCATCCCTTTGTAAACCTTGGTTCCTGGGGTGATGAAGAACTGGCCACGATCTTCAGCATTCTTGAGGGCGTAGAAAGTAGATGTTCCTTCCTCAAATGCAATGATCACACCATTGCGTCTCAAGTCAAAATCACCTTGGATCGGGCGATAATCAAAAAATGAATGACTCATGATTCCCTCGCCTCTCGTGGAACGGATAAAGTCGCCACGGAAACCAATCAAACCACGGGCAGGAACAACAAATTCCAATTGAACGCGACCATCACTGCCGGTTTCCATATTCATCATTTCCGCCTTGCGTGAGCCAAGTTTTTCGATGCAAGTGCCAACTCCCGCTTCTGGAACATCAATCACTAGCATTTCATAGGGCTCATGGGGAATACCATCAATTTCTCGGAAAATGACTTGAGGCTGACTGACTTGAAACTCATAGCCCTCACGCCGCATCGTCTCGATGAGGATTCCCAGATGGAGCTCACCACGACCACTCACCAGCCATCGATCTGGTGAAGCAGTGTCCTCGAAGCGAAGAGCCACATTGGTGAGAAGTTCGCGTTGCAGTCGATCACGCACTTGTCGACTCGTCACAAACTTGCCTTCCTTTCCAGCAAATGGGGAATCGTTCACCATGAATGTCATTTGCAACGTCGGTTCGTCCACCCGTATCAGGGGGAGCGCTTCGGGATGATCAGGGCAGGCTACTGTTTCTCCAATGTTGACTTCATCAAAACCAGCGACCGCCGCGATATCACCGGCGGAGGCCTGCTCAATCTCCACGCGCCTGAGGCCCTGAAAGCCCAGAAGCTTGGTCACCTTTCCTCGCTTAATGCTGCCGTCGTCTTTGATTAAGGCGACAGGCTGACCATTTTTGATCGTGCCGTTATGGACTCGACCAATGATGATCCGTCCAAGAAAATCATTGTAGTCAAGCGTGGTGACCTGAAGTTGCAAGGGTTTCAAGGGATCACCGACAGGGGGTGGAACATGACGCAAAATGGCGTCAAATAGGGGTTCCATCGAAGAGCTTTCCGCCGACATTTCCGACTTGGCATATCCTCCCATGCCACTGCCGAATAGATAGGGAAAATCACATTGGTCATCATCTGCACCAAGTTCAAGGAAAAGGTCTAAAACCTTATCCAAAGCCTGCTCAGGTTCAACCCGTGCTCGGTCGATCTTGTTGACAAAAACTATCGGTCTCAACCCCTTTTCCAAGGCTTTCTTCAAGACAAAACGTGTCTGTGGCATTGGGCCTTCATTCGCGTCAACAATCAACAGACAGCCGTCCACCATGCCAAGCACGCGCTCGACTTCACCGCCGAAATCGGCGTGTCCTGGAGTGTCGACAATATTAATGCGGACGCCGTGGTAATCAACCGCTGTGTTTTTTGACAGAATGGTGATGCCCCGTTCCCGTTCCAGGTCGTTGGAATCCAGAATGCATGTCGGCACAGCCTCTCCTTCCCGAAACACCCCTGATTGGGTAAGCAATGCATCGACCAGGGTGGTCTTCCCATGGTCTACGTGGGCGATGATGGCAAGATTACGTATTTGAGGAGCTTTCATTTCAGAGTTGGGAACACATGAGCAAAACAAGTGGGGCTCATGCCACTTGACCTAAAAACAGTCTACCCTCCCGTCGCTCTAGGGAAGGATCCGGTTCCCTTCTCCCTGTGCAGCCGCTGGGCGGGCTCGAAAAGACGCAAGGAATCCGTCGATCCCTCAAAACGCCAATGCCAAGGTTCAAAAGCCACCCCCTGAGGGTTTGACTTCGGAAAAGACAGGGTGAATTGATAACGAGCGGCATTGTTGAGAAGCCATCGGTAAGCCCTGGTGTGGATAAATGAGGGGGACAGGTTGGTCTGAGGACGCTCACCATCGCCAAGATCAATCGCATAACCCGTGCTGTGCTCAGAGAAACCAGGCGGAGCGCTCACCTTGGCGCGATCAAGAGAGGTTTGGTTCCTCTCAGCCTTCACGTCAAAAAAAAGTTGTCGTTGAAGTTCAATCGATCGGAAAGCGCTCAGCAAACGCAAATCAATGCCGTCCTCGGCCGCCGCCCTCTGCATCGCCAGGAACCCTTTCGCCGCATCCGCTCTGAGCGAGAGGCCTGGAGACACGCTCACCAATTGGTTCTGTTTGGCTTCAGGATAAGGAAAGTGCCCAAGCAAGCGTCCATCCTGCGAGAGGCGTCCCTCAAAGCCGGGGACTGGGGCCCTGGCGGCAGGACCGCGGATCGAAGCAAGGTAGAGAAGGGCTCCAGCGATGCAACTGATGAGGGACAGGAGGATCAGCCCAAACCATTTGGGCCGCTTGTCAACTCGAGCTTGGAGAGAGTGGGGGTGGCTCCGACGCGCCAACGGAATGTCGTCGTGCTCGTGATGCATTTGGTGGCCAGTCTCATGACGGCTTCGCTTGGGCACCTGGGGTTCTGGGGATGTCTCCGGAGTAAATGTCAACCTGATGGTCCCTGGCTCCCCTCAAACCTCCCGATCCACCGCCGTTTCTCTCGTGGTGGAGGGAGGTCAGGTCCAGCGACAAAGCAATGCTACAGCTTAGGACACTCCGAGCGGATCGCTCACCAAAGCCAAGAGAGCGGTGTTACCTTGAAATTGAATCCTGGTAGGGCTTAGTTTCAAAATGTTGCGAGTTGCGGTTGTCGGTGGTGGACCGAGCGGCTCATGTGCCGCTGAGGTGCTTGCGAAAGCGGGAATCGCCACCTGGATTTTTGAACGAAAACTGGACAACGCCAAGCCCTGTGGGGGGGCGATTCCCCTGTGCATGGTGAGTGAATTCGAAATTCCATCTGAGATTATTGACAGAAAAGTGCGCAATATGAAAATGATTTCACCTTCCAATCGGGAGGTGGACATCCATCTTGAAAACGAAGCGGAATACATCGGAATGTGCCGACGCGAGGTCCTGGATGCCTTCTTACGAAACCGGGCAGCTTCGCTTGGCGCTCAACTACTCAATGGCTTGGTGCAGTCAATCGAGACTGGGAAAAACAAGCAAGGCCCCTACACCATCCACTATGCGGATTATGGAAGTGGCAACCTTACAGGTGAGTTGAAAACCCTGGAGGTGGATGTGGTGATTGGCGCGGATGGCGCCAATAGCCGTGTGGCCAAAGCGATGGATGCGGGAGACTACAACATGGCCATCGCCTTCCAAGAAAGGATACGACTTCCCGAGGAGGAAATGGGATATTACGAAGATCTTGCTGAGATGTATGTAGGCAATGATGTATCGCCAGACTTTTATGCATGGGTATTCCCAAAGTATGACCATGTCGCCGTAGGAACGGGCACCATGCAAAAGAATCAGGCCATGATCAAGGGATTGCAGAAAGCGATTCGTGATCGGGCTAGCAAGCGTTTGCTGATGGGCGAAGTGATCAAAGTGGAGGCCCACCCTATTCCCGAACATCCAAGGCCAAGAAGAGTGGTTGGACGAATGGCGCTTGTGGGTGACGCCGCTGGATATGTGACCAAAAGCTCGGGAGAAGGAATTTACTTCGCGGCAAAGAGTGGGCGAATGTGCGCTGAAGAGGTTGTGACCGCCAGCAACAATGGCCAACGAATTCCCACTGAAGCCGATTTGAAGGTCTATCTCAAAAAATGGGACCGCAAATATGGTCCAACGTATAAAGTGTTGGAAATCTTACAAAATATTTTCTATAGCAATGACCCAGCCAGAGAAGCCTTTGTAGAGATGTGTGACGATAAAGATGTTCAACGCCTTACGTTCGACAGTTATTTGTACAAACGCGTGGTGCTCATGAATCCATGGCAGCAAATTAAACTAACGGTACGCACGCTGGCATCGATCTTACGTGGGCAGGCTTTGGCGCCAACTGAGTATAAGCCTATTGCGAGTGTCGTCCGCACCCAGCAGGAAGCCGACGAGTTGAGTTTCCAAAACAAGTCAGCCCATCAACGGGTGGTCGTCACCTCGGCGAGAAGCCAAGGTACTACGCAAATGTTGAAGGCAAAACAAGTCGAGTCGACTGACAATCAACCCGAAAAGGTTCTTAGCCGAAGATAGAAACCCTTCCTGTGGGGATCCCTGAGGATCCCCACAATGTTCGGACTGAATGTCAGCTTTGATAATGGGGATCCAGCCAGCAACGCGGCAAGGATTCACCGGAGGGGAAGAAAAGATCCGCTTTCGGATAAAGTTGGGGGTCTTGCATTTCTTCACCGCCGTGAATGCGAGCGTTGACAGAAGAATTGAATGGATCAAAGAGTTGCTTCAAGTCGAGAACCTCCACCAGGCTGGCATCGTCATCGTGATGAATTTTCAAAAACATGGCGTTCACAAGGATGGCACATTCTCATTTTGTAGCTCATCCCCCCTGGCGCGATAGGCGTCTTAACATTTTGCGGTTGATCATCTACAGCCAGGGAGTTTGTTCAGGACTGGCCGCGATCAATCAGAAGGTCTTTACTCTGTTTCAGGCTTTTCCAAATCCGCTTAATTTGGGCATAGGCCTCTTCTTGAGTAATCTTTCCATTCCCCTGTAAACCGACAATTAGACCTACACGATCAGCAAACGCTTCCAGATTCTGATGAAACATGACCCGTTCCGGGGACCAGTTGGTTCCCCGGTAACTGGCATGCGCCTCCATTGGTGACTGGATTCCCCTTGGCTCGCTCCCATCCTGCCCTTCATCAGGAGACACACCAACAGCCATGATGAGCAAGTTACGAAGATTCTAGTTTTAGACTAGCTTGTGGGCCTGAGGAGTGAGGACGCAGATCCTTCTCCTTTCCTGTCCCTGGCGATTTGATCTGTGCTTCGCCTCACACCCGGTGCCCTGAACTCGCAACTTCTCGAGCAACGCCCTGGGGGACTCCCCGCTGAGCTCTCCTCTTATGGAGGAATCGGTCCTACCAGCATGGACGCGATCCAATTCTCTGAGGGCCAGGCGAGGACACACCCCACACCCACGGTGGAGGAGCTGGGATCCTTACGCGAACAAGGATGCGGTTTATGGGTGCGGATCAGAGGACTGGAAAACAGGGGGTTGATTGCCAGCGTCCTGGACATCCTGGGGGTTCCCTCCGTGTTGAGGGCTCCCCTGCTGGAGGTCCCCCAAAGGCCCCAAGTGGATTGCCTCAACTCCGCCGTGTTGGTGGTGATTCACCGCCTGGGCTTTTCCGCCACTCCGGGAGATCTGATCAGTGAGCAGGTTGGCCTGCTGTTGCTGCCAGGATTGCTGATCACCGTGGAAGAAGTTGCCAGAGGAGAAGCATTTCCAGAACTGAGTGAATGGATTCTCTCGGGCCAGGGCGTGGTTGAAGATAGCGATCTTGATGACATCCTACACTTTTTAATTGACGATATTCTAGATGACATTTTCCCCATCCTAGAGACCATTACTCATCGGCTTGACGCCTTGGAAGAGTCGGTATTGAGACGACCAAAACCAAAACTTCTCAGACAAACCTTCCGCTATCGAGGAAATTTGCGCACCATTCGAAGTCAGATCTGGCCGCTGAGGCACCAGATTCAGATTTTGCTTAGAGAACACCAGACCCTTCTGGGGAAAGAGGCGTTGGGAGGATTTCATGAAATGGGCGAGTTGGTGCAACTCCTATATGAAAACTGTGAAATGCTTCGCAATCAATGCGATGCCATCACACAGGCTTACAGCGTTGGAGTAGGCAATCGCATGAACCAAGTCATGAAAACCCTAACAATACTCACAAGTATTTTTGCACCACTAACCTTTATCGCGGGTATCTATGGCATGAACTTTGATAACATGCCTGAACTGAAATGGAAGTCTGGTTACTTTATTGTCCTTATCGTAATGTTTGCTGTGGCCTTGCTCCAGGTCTATTGGCTATGGAAACGGGGATGGTTTCAAGATTGGACCGCTCAGCGCTGAGGCCTGACAATCAGACCTTGTTCATCCCTTAACCCTGCCATAACGACCCTGGACCGCTGAGTCAATTAAGCAGATGGTGCATCCTGATGGTGTTTTTTCCATGGCCTTCCATCCGAAGGTTTTCCGCATCGCACTCGCTTCCATCATGGTCGCGGGGTCAGCGGCCATTGCCCAACAGACCATCAGCGGCGCCGGTGCCACCTTTCCCGCGCCCTTCTATCAAGCCGCGTTCTCTGATCTTGCGGGGAAAGGGGTCAAGGTGAATTATCAGTCGGTGGGCTCTGGAGCTGGGGTCAGACAGTTTGTGGCTGGCACGGTTGATTTTGGTGCCACTGACGAGCCAATCAAGAGCGCGGAGGCGGCCAAAATCTCACGGGGTGTGGTTCAGATCCCCATCGTGGGAGGCACCATTGCCGTGGCTTACAACAAAGCTGACTGTCTTGCCCTGAAATTAAGCCAGAAGCAGCTGGTGGATATCTTTTTAGGGAAAATCACCAGCTGGGAAGAACTAAAATGTGGCAAAGGCCCCCTTAAAGTGGCTCACCGATCAGATGGTTCAGGCACCACATTTGCTTTTACCAATTCCCTTTCGGCGTTTTCTCCGGAGTGGAAAAGCAAAGTGGGCGAGGGAAAAAGCGTGAACTGGCCTGTCGGCGTTGGCGGGAAGGGGAATGAAGGGGTTGCGGGCATCCTGAGCAACACGCCAGGATCGATTGGTTATCTGAACCAGGCCTTTGTCAAGCGCCCTTTAAAAGCGGCGGCTCTGCAGAATCGTGCTGGCAAGTTTGTCATGCCTGGCCTTAAAGGTGGATCAGCGGCTCTAAACGCTATCAAGCTAAACGCTAATCTTGCGGGAGAGGATCCAAATCCTCCCGGCCTGGACAGCTATCCCATCTCCACACTGACCTGGATCCTTGCCTATCAAAAGGGAAATGGCGCGAAAACAGATGAGTTGAGAAAAGCCATGAATCATCTGCTGGGGCCCGCACAAACCAAGGCGGATGATCTTGGTTATGTTCCTCTACAGGGATCAATTCTCAGCAAAGCCAGGGCGGCTGTGCTGAAAATCGGCAACTAGTTCTTCATCCACTCGCGGTTGGAACCAGGTTTGCCTAGAGATCAACAGCCGCCGAAGCGATTCGGCGGCTTTCTTATCGAAGTCTTAACCTGCCGATGAACCAGCCTTGGTCTCGACTGCTGTCGCAATCTGTATCGTGTATTGAGTTTCGGTGCTGTGGCGATGGGATTCACGTCAACTCGTGAGGCCAGCAACAGCGATAGCTTCCGGGAACTGCTGGAGTACAATTATCAGCGAACTTCCCTGGTCCAGATGACCAGTGGAAGTTCCATTCCCTTGCTTCGCAACCATTTGTGGCTTGTGGTACGAGGCATCGTGAAATTAGGTTGTGTCACAATCCATGGCGATGAAGTCTTGCTCGGACTCGCTGGGCCGAATGAGCTATTTGGCGAATCGCTCGCAGGTCCTGAAGCCTACGAGGCTACAACACTGAGCGAATGCGATTTGTTGTGCATGTCCTATGGCGAGCTAGAAAAAGATGTGAGTTTCGCGCCCGCGCTGCTCAAGGCCATCTGCCAACGCCAGCGTCAAAGTCAGGCCATGTTGGCCATAATGGGTCTGCGGCGTGTGGAGGACCGAGTGAGGGGGTTTCTAGAACTCCTCGCTCTTGAATACGGGGTAGCCTGTCCCCAAGGCCTGCGCCTCACGCCTAAGCTAACTCATCAAGAAATCGCTAACGCGCTTGGGACAACGCGAGTCACGGTCACCCGCGTGATTGGACAGCTAAGGGAAACAGGTTGGCTGAGCATGGATCCGCAGCGCTCCCTCATCCTTGCGCCCCTTCCCAGGCGATGATGACCGGGTTCTGGCCCCATTCATTGGGTGAGGACCTTTTGGTGCAGAATAGCGGGATGGCACCTTCCCTACTCATTGTCGAAGATGACGACACAATACGGGAAACGATTCGTGAGGCTCTTTTCACCGAGGGCTTCGAAGTTGCCGCCTGTGCGGACGGCCAGGCTGCGCTGAACCTGATTCAGCGACAGAAGCCAGCTTACGCACTGGTGGTATTGGATCTGATGCTTCCAGGCATGAGCGGGCTCGAGCTGTGCCGTCGCCTGCGCGCCGAAGGCAATCAAACACCAATTCTGGTCGTCAGTGCTCGCGATCATGAAATGGATCGTGTCTTGGGTTTGGAGGTGGGAGCGGATGACTATCTGGTCAAGCCATTTGGCATGCGCGAGCTGGTCGCGCGTGCACGCGCGCTCCTGCGCAGAAGCAACACGCAAGCCTCACCCGCTCAAGTCTTGAGTCACGGCCATTTACGCCTCTATCCGGAAGAGTGCAGAGTGACTCGCGACGGCAGGGATGTCAACTTGTCTCCCAAGGAATATCGTCTATTGGAACTGTTTATGCAGCATCCACGACGGGTTTGGAGCCGAGACAAGCTCTTGGAGCAAATCTGGGGTCATGATTACTTTGGTGACAGTAAAACAGTCGATGTCCATATCCGCTGGCTGCGTGAGAAATTAGAAGACAATCCTTCTGAACCTGTCTATCTACAAACTGTGCGAGGCTTTGGCTATCGTTTTGGCTAAGGATCAGGGTTAAAAGCGTATGCCATTTTCCTGGGTCACCGCATTGGTGGTCGGCTTTTTTTGTGGTCTGCTTGTCAAACGGGCTCTGTCGCAAACAAGTGACAGACGGTCTCGGTTGATTGGTCCCAGCAGGAATCAGCTCCTAACCTGGTTGGATCAGGTGCCATTGGGTTGGCTGATTGTGGACAGCAGAGACAGGGTGCAGTTCATCAATACCAGGGCCCAACGCCTGCTCGAGATCCCCAAAACTGAAAAACCGCCACTCTTTCTCGACGAACTGGATGGAATCAGCAACTTATTGGATGTGATTGAATCCGCGCGTGAACATGACCAACCTCAGCGAATAGAGTGGGATCGCGGCGAGCAAGAGCTGGAAATATTTACCTTTGTGGGAGAAGGTGAATCGGTAGCGGTCCTTCTTCAAAGCCGACGATCCCTTGAAGCCCAGCTGAGCCAGCAGGAGCGCTGGGTGAGCGATGTGGCCCATGAACTGAAAACACCTCTGACGGCCCTTCTGCTGGTTGGGGATAGCCTGGCGGCGACGGTGACGGATCGCAATGCCGTTCTGGTGGAAAGATTATTGAAGGAACTCAGACGGATGCAGGATCTCGTGGGAGATCTGTTGGAACTTTCGCGACTAGAAAATGTCCTGCCAGGGAAGGGAATCAGCCTGGTGAGAATCCACGTGCCTCATTTGCTCAGAGAAGCATGGCAAGGGGTGAAACCATTAGCAGAGCAAAAACAGGTGAAACTCGAGATGGCTCTCGTTGGACAAGACTCCGAGGTGAGTATCATGGGCGACGGAAAACGATTGCATCGGGCTCTTTTGAATCTCTTTGATAACGCCCTACGTTACAGCCCGGAAAAAGGCACAATCTGGGTTGATTTGCATACCAGCGCCGAATGGGTTCGCATCGGGATTCAGGATGCTGGACCTGGCTTGAGTGAAAATGATCTTGAGCATATGTTTGAACGATTTTATCGAGGCGATGCCTCTCGATTTCGTCAACAGCGTGGCGGCAGCGGACTTGGCTTAGCTATTGTACAACAAATCGTGCTTACCCATGGAGGCTGGGTGTTTGGGGAGAATGCTCCAGGTGGAGGAGCACGTTTTGAGGTAAGGCTCCCGATTAGTCCCGATCTGTAAGCGGCAACTCCCTCTCGCAACTCAAGGTTCAGCGGATGCGTCTCGGGGAGATTGAAGCAGCCAGAGTGTTTCTCCATCCAACCAAAAAAGCAAGATGTTGTCTGGCAAGATGACAATCTGCTGATGATGAACCTCCAGATTCTTTCCTCGGTACTGCTCCAAAGGAAGCTGGCGAATCTCAATCGACCCCTTCGCCGTCTCCAGTGAGCTTGTGGAACGTGGCGGCTGAATCACCGGTCGAGCTGAGGTCCACAGGGCCTGGTAGGCCTCTTGCAAGGAGGGCTCCACAGGGCTCACCACCTTGGGCTGGAGATGCACGTCCCGCTGACGGCCTGGGAGGTTGGCGGGGTTGGGGGATGAAGCCTGGGATAGGGTGAGATGACGGTTCTGGAAGGCGCGCAAGGTCTCCCTCGCCAGGGTCACTTCCTCTGGAAGAGCTTGGTTGGGGGACACGGAGGTCGCGGGGCTCTCCCTGTTCAACGAGGGACCTGGCTTGGGGGCGACCAGCCGCTGAGTTGTCTTCCGCGAAGGTCCTGGGTGAGTTGTGGAGGGTCGCCCCGACGTGAGACCCCCACCGCGCCTTGAGGATGCTCGGGATTGGCGAAGGGGAGAGAGAAGGCCCGATGGGGGGGGAGGAAGGACGCTGGCCTTGGGAAGGGGAAGGACGTCCACTGTGGTGAGAGGCGCGGGCTGGCTAGCCAATCGCAACAGCTCTGGGGTGTTATCACGGCTGAGCAATGAGGGTGCGGCCACTTGCTTGTCTCGTTTGAGGTGGAGAAAAGAAAAGACCAGACCATGCACGGCCACAGCCGCCAGAAAAGCCACCAACAAAGGAGATGTTCCATCGGCGAGACGGACCAACCGTTTCATGGCAGTTGCAGCTGGAGGATCCAGGGCTGTTGAGAAGCGACGGGCCTGAGTTCGTTGAGGAAGCGATGGGTGACTCCCCAGGGGACCTCGGGGTCGGGGATCAGTCGTACCACCAGGCCTGATGGCCCCCGGGCTCGGGTCGCGGCTCGCTCCAACAGGAGGGAGATGTCTTGAGGACGGACTGGTTGGTTCCACAGGCGCAGCTCCCCACCCCGGCTGAGACGGAATGTCATGACCCCCTCATGAGCTGGTTGGCGCTCCAGGACCTGGGAGAGGGTAATGCCCCAAAAGGCAAGGGCCAAGAGTGTGGTGGAGAGCAGAGCCAGCCCGATGGCGTCGCGAAATGAGGGGGTCGAGGGTTGATGGGACTCGGTCGGCATCAGCGTGCTTGGGGCGGGAAGGGAGGAAGCTCCAGGACGACGGCTCCGGGGGCAAGGGATCGAAGCCATCGCAGGGACCGGGAAACATGGTCCAAGGAGAGGGCATCCGACGGGAGGTAATGGATCATCTGATTGGACTGCTTCCGGGTGAAAAGCTTCTCTAAATCGGCCCGAGAGGAGCGAAGGCCGTTGACAAACCAAAGGTCCTTAGGACTTTCCACAATCCAAAGGCCTGGCCTCTCGAGTCCCACACGGAGGGGAGGCGACAGTTTGGGATCGGGGCGCGTGAGCAGGGTCGGAACGGCGGCGACGGCCCCACAGATGGCCAACACCATCATCACCATCGCTTGAAACGCGAGGGTCACGGATCCCCAGGGTCGACGACTGCCCGATCGAGATCCCGGTGCCAAAGGGTGAGCTGCCATTGGCGAAACGCCTGATTGAGCTGAAAGGTCACCGTCGCGATCAGGCTCACCAGCAAGCCCATGGCTGTGGAGATGAGCACATCGCCAAACGACCTGAAATCCCTGCCTGGTGGAAGCACCAGCTGGGGTCCCATCGCGGCGAGGAGACGACTGAGGCCAAAGACCGTGCCGGTCAGCCCGATCAGAGGAGCGACGACGGCGGTGGACTCAAGAAACACCTGGCCAAAGCGCATCTCCAGATCCCGGTCATCCATCCAATGCAACGCCTGGTTGCCTCCGACACGCAGCAGCTCCAGCCACTGCCGCTGGCGAACCGATCGTCGCCTCCACCAGAGCCACCAAAAGCGGGCCCGTTCAAAAAAGAGGGCCAAAACGGAGATGGAGAGAAAAATCAGCAACCAGCCTGGAGGCCCACCAAGGGCTGTGATCACGCTACTTCGGGAGTTTCGGGAGATTGTATGCAGGGCGGGGCTAGGGCCCTGTGCTCCAAGCGCTTGACAGGCGGGGGGGGCCTGGGCTGATTAGGGTAGTGTCAGGTTCTAGGGCCCTAATGGGTGGCATCTACAGCGACAACAGTCTCACGATCGGCCAGACCCCCATGGTGGAGCTCCATCGGGTGACCCAAGGGTGTGGAGCGAGGGTCCTGGCCAAAATTGAAGGCAGGAATCCGGCCTATTCGGTGAAGTGCAGAATTGGCGCGGCCATGATCTGGCAAGCGGAGAAAGAGGGATTGTTGGAGGCTGGAAAGGAACTGATCGAGCCCACCAGCGGAAATACGGGGATAGCGCTGGCCTTCGTTGCCGCCTCTCGGGGGATCCCCCTGACGCTCACCATGCCGGAAACCATGAGCATCGAGCGGCGAAAGCTTTTGACAGCTTACGGCGCGAACCTTGTTCTCACGGAAGGCAAACTTGGCATGAGTGGAGCCATCCAAGCCGCCCGTCAGTTAGCGGAATCTGCGCCAGATCATTATGTGATGCTTCAGCAATTCGTCAATCCCGCTAATCCACAGATCCACCATGACACCACAGGCCCCGAAATCTGGAGAGATACAGATGGCACAATCGATATTCTTGTGTCTGGGGTGGGCACGGGAGGCACCATCACTGGCGTGAGTCGCTACATCAAACGGACCTTGGCGAAACCTTTGATTTCCATTGCGGTTGAACCCACATCCAGTCCAGTGATCAGTCAAACTCTCGCGGGGATCCCCCTACAGCCAGGCCCTCACAAAATCCAAGGAATTGGAGCAGGATTTGTTCCAAAGAACCTTGACCTTTCCCTCGTGGATCGTGTGGAGCAGGTGAACGATGAAGAGGCGATTGGCATGGCCCGAAGATTGATCCGCGAAGAGGGGATCCTGGCGGGGATTTCCTGTGGAGCCGCCACTGCCGCCGCAGTCCGCATGGCCTCACTGCCTGAGTTCGCTGGAAAAACGATTGTTGTCGTTTTACCAGATTCGGGTGAACGATATTTGAGTTCAATACTATTTGAAGGACTTTTCAGTGAGAACGGGCTCGCCGTTCCTGTTGGCGTATGAGCTACCTCAGGCAAATCATGCAGAAGTTGGCGAACAGTGATGCCAAGCGAGGAAGAAGAATGGCAACCGATTCAGGTGAGCTGTTAAAACTACATATCGATGACTATCAAGGTAAGCTCGAAGCATGCACTCCCGGCATGCTCCAATACGAGTGGGCCTGGCTGAAGGAACATCTCGAGAGCCTTGAGCTCTGTCAAGCACATGAGGCGATGGGCGAGGAATTGGGAGGTCAGGAGAACGTGGTCCGCCTCTTAGCGAAAACTCGGCAATTCCAGACGGCCCTTGAGGAAGAGCTCAACAAGAGGATGCTGCATCCAGCCCGCCATCCCCACCCCATTCATCCGGGAGATCATGCCTGGGATGTGGACGATGACTCCATGCGAAAAATTTGGGACTTTTAACTTGCGGAGCAAGTCAGGGCGACTCACGATTGAGGTTGAGGGATTCCCAAAACTTGGAATCCCTCGCCCGCGCTGAGCTGTGGTTAAAGGGCTCCTAAGCCCCGTTCCCCAGTCCGGATACGGATCGCATCCTCCACAGCGGTGATGAAAATTTTTCCATCACCAATCTCTCCGGTGTGGGCGGCTGTGCTGATCGCTGTCAACGCGGCATCGACACGTTCGTCTGGGACAACAACCATCACTTGAAGTTTGGAAATGAAATCCACTTTGTACTCGGTGCCTCGGTAGCGCTCCACTTGACCCTTTTGACGCCCGAACCCGCGGGCGTCAGTGACGGTCATGCCGACAATGTCGATGCCGACAAGGGCATCTTTGACAGCATCAAGCTTGGCGGGCCTGATTAATGCGGTGATCATTTTCATGGGTTTAGCAATCCAAGGGTAACGTTTAATTCGTCATTGGGTCGTAAGCTTCCTCGCCATGAGCGACGAAATCAAGTCCACGATCTTCCTCCTCAGGAGATACGCGCAGAGGCATAAATGCCTTGAGAGTAAAGAGGATCAGGGCTGTGGCGAGTCCAACAAATCCATAGCTGATTAAGACAGCTTTCAGTTGGGCAAAGAACAACCCGAAGTTCCCTCCCTCCTCAAAGATTTTTGCTGAGAGGGGGAAATAGTCCGCGGGGACAAGGCTCTTTGCCGCAAACACACCAGTCAACAGGGCACCAAGCGTTCCTCCAACCCCATGCACCATATACGTGTCGAGGGAATCGTCAAATTGGATGGCGGCTTTGATCCGCACAGCGATGAAACAAGCCAACGCCGTCAAGGCACCAATGACAATGGATGAACCGATGTAGACAAATCCAGCCGCCGGTGTGATGCCAACCAAACCAGCCACCGCTCCAGTGGCCGCACCAACCGCGGTGGGCTTCCCATCCTTGAACCACTCCAGCAAACACCAGGCAAGAAGGGCGGACGAGGCGGATGTAGAGGTGGTAAGGAAAGGATAACCAGCGGTTTTCGAAGCAAACATGCTCGCTCCATTAAAGCCAAACCAGCCAAACCACAGCAAACCCGCTCCTAGAAGAATGAAAGGAACGTTGTGAGGGGGGCGCTTGTTGTTTGGCCAAGTGGAGCGGGATCCAATGATCGCCGCCGCCACCAACGCCGCCACCCCTGAGGCGATGTGAACAACGGTGCCACCCGCGAAATCAAGGGCACCCACCGAGCCAAAGGGACCGAGAAAGCCACCCCCCCAAACCATTTTTGCCATCGGACAGTAGACCAGGACGCTCCAGAGCAAACAGAACCAAAACCAGGCCTTGAAGGTGATGCGTTCCACCAAGGCACCGGAAATCAGGGCTGGAGTAATAATGGCGAACATGCCCTGAAAAAGGGCAAAAGATGTGGAGGAAATGGTAAAACCATCCGCCAAGGGTGCGTCACCCAGGGGACCACCGAGGCCATTAAGCATGAAAAACTCCAGCCCGCCGATGAAGGGACTGTTGAAGCCAAGCCCAAAACTGAGGCTGTAGCCAATCACCACCCACAAAACACCGATGAGTCCCATCAAAAAGAAACTCATCATCATGCAGTTCAACACGTTTTTGGAACGGGTGAACCCTCCATAGAAAAAGGCCAGGCCCGGCGTCATCAACAACACCAGTGCCGAGCCGATGAGCATCAGGAGCGTGTCAGCGCCGTCGGTGGGCACCTTGCTCAAGGCCGCTCGCGCCGCCCCTCCCATCAAGGGGAGAAGCCCGGCGCCAGTGGCGAGAAGGGCGAAGGCCAATCCGCGAAGTTGGGGCTCCTGAAGCCGAACCCCAAGATGCTGGCGCCAACACTCAATCGAGTCCAAGGCGGACAGTCCACCCGTGGACGTCACAGTTTTTGTCATGGAAAAGGAGAACCGATCAAAGTTCGTCACACCACATCTCACAGGGGTGCGGGTCTCCTTCTCTGTAACAGGCGAAACATTTCCAACCAATCCATTGGCTCAGGAGCCCGGATAGCGGATGGTGCGCCAATCGCCGTGGGAGGTGCTGACCTCGACGCCAATGCCGATGGGGTCATGGCCACCGTGGGATTGGGTTTGCCACCAATGGAGGGCCTCCGTCCAGGCGGCATCATGAGACTCGTAGTAATCGTCCAGGATGGGGTGGGGTTCACCGCGTTCGTCCACCAACCTGTAGACCCTGGGAGATGAGGAGGCGTGGGACCGCTTCGCCGGATTCAAGCTGGGTGTGAGGAGGCCGGGCGCTGAAGGAATGGACATGTTTTGACAGACACATCTCAGAGAGCCACATTGGGAGAAACGCCAAGGGCAAAACTGTCACAACGGCGACAACTTCATCGCAGGTAGGCCCGAATCGCAGGGCGACACCAGAACACCAACGTCGCCACGTTCACGGCCCAAAGCATGGGGGCCCCAAACGCCAGAATGGCCCGGCCGGGTTCCACCATCACGAGTCTCACGATCACATAGGGCAAGGAGACCGCCAAGCTCAAGGACAGGGCCACGATCGCCAAAACCAGGCCCCAGTTCTGCCAGCGCAACAAGGCGATGGAGGCGATGATTCCCAGGACGGCCGTGGGCAACACCCCTCCCGCGCCGACGGAAATGTTGGCGGTGCGCCAAATCGGGTCAGTCAGGATGAGCTGAAGGGTGAGGGGGAAGAGCAACAGGTTGGCCACCAGACCAAGCCATGCCATCGGCCGATAGCCTCTCGGGGGCTGAAGACTTAGATCGTCTGCGGGGGTGGTTGCGCTCTGGAGCTGCATGGGACTCCCTACGGTGCGTCAGTCGTCCCCATCCTGCTGCTCGGAGGCCCATGGGCAAAGACGTCACGACAGCTCCGTTTCCGCCGCTTTACAGGCAGGAGCTGCACACGCTGCAGGTGAACCTGGGATACCGTTGCAACCAGGCCTGCCACCATTGTCATGTGGGAGCGGGACCGTGGCGGCGGGAGCGCATGGATCCCGACACGGTCTCCCTCATTCCCCAGGTCTTGAGGGCTCAACAGTTGCGCACCCTCGATCTCACCGGGGGGGCCCCTGAACTGCATGAGCGGTTCAGATTCCTGGTCCAAGCGGCCAGGGAGATGGGTGTGACGGTGATCGACCGCTGCAACCTCACCATTCTCCTCGAGGAGGGCCAAGAAGATTTGGCGCCGTTTCTTGCCGCCCAACGTGTGATCGTGGTGGCCTCCCTCCCCTGTTACCAGAGTGACAACGTGGATCGGCAGAGGGGTCAGGGGGTGTTCGCCCGCAGCATTGAGGGCTTACGCCGTCTCAACCAACTGGGCTACGGACAAGACGGCTCAGCGCTTGAGCTTCACCTCGTGTACAACCCGTTGGGAGCGACTCTTCCTCCCGCTGAGGGCCCCCTGGAGGAGGCCTACAAGACGGCGTTGGCCCGCGACCACGGAGTGGTCTTCAATCGATTGAGGGTGATGACCAACATGCCCATCCAGCGCTTCGCGGACCAGCTAGCCCGGGAGGGTGCCCTCCTTGATTACAAGGAGATGCTGCGTTCCCAACACGCCCCGGCCAACCTGGAGAGGGTCATGTGCCGCTCCCTGGTGAGTGTGGATTGGCGAGGGCGTCTATATGACTGCGATTTCAACCAGATGCTGGACCTGCCGTCGCGGCTGGGCCTCCATCTGAGCGATTTGTTGAGACCGCTGGCCGCCAGAGCCCCCATCACCGTCGCTGACCACTGTTTCGGATGCACGGCCGGCTCTGGGTCGAGCTGCGGTGGCGCGCTCAGTGGGGAGGGGAGGGCGGGGGAAACAGCCGACAGCCAATCTGCAGGGTTCCGGCGTCCAGGAGACGGCCGATTTTGAGCGCCATGGCCTCCTCCTCACGGCTGAACTCGGATTGATGGGAGGTGATCCAGTCGATCTCAGGCTGAGTAATGATGCCTGTTGACAGCGACTCCAGGACTATCTCACCCAAGTTCATCGTGGGGCTTGGAACGCCTCTTGATGGTATGGGGATCCCGCCGGGGGGCAACAGGCCGTGGCTGGATCCCACACAGCCTCCACCGTCCAGGCCCCCGGGGCGGCGGGCAGCGGAAATCTTCCGATTCGGTTAAGATTCCGTAGGTTGCCCAAGAGCGGTGTACGAGAACCATCCCGTCCTCAATTCGATGGAGGCCCAGCTGAAAGCCCTCCTGGATCAGTACCGGTCCCTCCCCAGTGAGGAAAATCGCTATGCCCTGGTCCGCCACGAGCAGCTTCTGGCTCAGTGGGCCCCCTTCCGCCAACAAGAAGCCAGGAGCTGAATGTAACCATTTGTTCCCACTCCCATTCGCCGCGACGGCTCAAAGGTAGAAATTTCTTACCGACGCCGTTCAACACCTCCGTCGGATCTGAGCGCCACCTGCCGGGCTGCTCCGGAAAGGCCTTTGCACGCCCATGCAAGGGCCTTTCTGTTGGGCGTCTGACGACACTTACCAAAGCTCGATCCGGGGAGGATCAACATCTAGGCGCCAAAGTTGGCGACGGGTTCGCAGCAACTCCTGACCCACGATCGCTTCCACGCCCAGAAGGGGAAACACCGGATTCACGGTGACAATGGCCTCGACGCTTTGGCTGGGTGAGTTCCCCGATTCCAGGCCAATCCCATTGAACCGCTGACGCACCACCTCCTGCGGGCCACAGACGCCAACCAAACGGGCCGGCCGCCGGGGACCCAACGCCGCGAGGCGGGACGCCAAAAAGGGGGTGACGAACAGGCCCTCCGCACCCGTATCCGCCAAAGCGTCCACCGTCGTGGTCTCGGCCACGGATGGGCCCCGCGCCACGAGCCGCACCAAGGGCACCCCCCGCCTCCAAACCAGGGGGATCCGTTGGGGTGGGGGGCCGGGCATGGACTGCCACCACCTCCGGGCCGCCGTGCCCATCCAGATGCCCTGACGCGACGGATCGACCACGAAGGGCACCCGCCTGAGCGAAGGGACGCCCAACACCCCATCCACCCCTTTTGGCAGAGCCGCCACGGGGATCACGAAGGCCTCCAAACCTTGAAGGCGGAGCGGCGGCACATGGCCGACGGAAGGAGGAAGGAGGAGGTCTGGGAGGCGGGCGCTGGAAACCGGGAGGGCCTCGCAATCCGCTCCACCTCCCGCCAGGGAGACATCCTCTTTGGAGAGGGAGCGGATGGAAAGGCCCAGCCGCCGGGCTAGGGCGGGGGACACCATGGAGGAGGCGGCGCCTGTATCAAGCAGCAACCGCACCGGACCCTGGTCAGAGGTGAAGCTGAGCACCGGGGTGTCCCCGCCCTCAGCGCGCTCAAGGGGAACATGGCTCCCCCCCGTGATGGTGCCCCCGTGGAGGGGCTGACCGCGATCCTGAATCAGCGCTCCGATGGGTGTTCGGGGGGGGGCAAGCGCTCCGCCCACGGACGGAAGGCAGAGGGAAAGCAACGCCAGGGAAAACAGCCCTTTCATCCGCGGATCAGCGACCACCACAGGGGGACGGTGATCATCGCCAACACCGTGCTGGTGAGCACCAGTGTGGAGGCCAGAGGGACAGCCTCCTTTCGGGCCTCCGCCAGGAAAAGAACGGACAGGGCGGTGGGCGCGGCCCCCTGAAGCACCAGAGCTTCACGCTCGAGCGATGGCAGGTGAAAGAGGTTGGCCAGGAACCACACCATCACCGGAGCCACCACCAACTTGAGAAGGAGCGCCCAGGGAAGCCCAGCGCTCAAGACCAGGGAGCGCTCCCTGAGGGTGAGACCCAGCCGCATGCCCACCAGGGTCAGAGCCACCAGGAACACGAGCCGCGCCGGCCACCACAGAGCCTGGGCCAGAGCGGCGTGCCAGGGAGTTTGGCCGATGACCACAGAAAGGGCCAAACCTTGCAGGGCTGGGCTAGCGAAAAAGGTGGACGCCACCTTGGCCAGGCTGCCGCGTGCGCCGAGCAACACCAGCGGCCCCACACTCCAGGTGATGAACGTGCCCGCCACATCGTAGGCCGCCACAGCCGCCATGGTTTGGGGAGGAAGCAGGGCGATGGCGACAGGCAACCCCCAATAGCCGGTGTTGCCGACGGCGGCCCCCAGCATCAAGACCCGATGGCCGATCTGGCGACGCAGCGGGGGCCATGCCAGCGGAAGGGCCAGGGTGAGCACAGGGGCGAGCACTCCCACAAGCCCAACTCTGAGCAGGGACGAGGACAGCGGAGAGCGCAGCAGGAGCGCCGCCAGACTCAGAGGCACACCCCAACGGATCAGAGGTGGAGCGAGCCAGGTGGGCAACCAGGGGATTTTCCACCCCAACAGCAGTCCCACCAAGAGGCAGGGGAGAAGCTCGAGCGGAAGACGTTCCATCTGTCTCGAGGGGCCTCTGGGGGTTCCAGCATGCTGACAGTGCTCTTTTCCGAGTCCTGACCGTCTCAGGGAACACTTGCTCTCCCCTCACCCCGCACCCCGTGCGGCACTGTCATGCGTGTGGATCGTGATGCGCCCAACCTGCCCGCCTTCGCCGCCCTTCGGACGTGGATCGCCCAGGAGAGAGCAAAGGATCCCCTGGCGGGTCCCAAGCTCGGATCCCAAATCGCTCTCGACAAGCTGGTGGAACGCCTGACCACGGACCGGGGAGTTCACGCGGAAACCCTGATGGCCCGGGCGGGAGTCGTGATGGGACAGAGCGTCCAGGCCTCGCTTTGGGCGGAAGCCCTGGAGGCGGGCCAGACGCGCGTTCAAGAGGTGCGAGAGGTGTGTTGCGAGAATGGGTCGCGCTACCTCGTGGGAGACCCCCTCAATCGAAGGCTGACGGAGGGGTACGGGTCTCCTTGGGAGCTGCTCAAGGAGGCCGCCAGGCAAGAAGGACACGAGGATGTTCCCAACCGGGACGAGATGCTGCTGGACGGCATCCGCAGGTTGGGCACACCGGCGTTTGGCGTGCCCAGGGTTCCTGAGGCTCACATCCCCCAGGCCCTCGACGGAGAGGAGAGACAGGAGTTTTGGTGGCTGATCCAGCCACTGTGTGAAAGCTGTTGTTCGGCCCCTGAGGAATGGCCGCTGCTGGGTGGCCTGATCGCGGCGCGTGCCCTGCGGCTGGTGACCTCGCACTTAGATCCAGCCTTGGCGTTCCAGCTCGCCATGGATTCCGCCATTGACGCGGCGAAAATCCCCCTAGAGCCGGCCGCGGAGGGTGGGGCTGGCCCCATCCCCGGCCGATGGCCATCGTGAGCGAGAGGATGCCCGCAAGTGCTGACAAAGGGCCATCTTTGGTGTGAATCGCCACTTTTTGCCTCAGTCAATTGGCTATTTATGCATGATCTTTTTGCACGTCATTCCCAGATGCTCACGCCAAGCACGCGCATCAGGCTTCAGACGATCATTGAGCGGATTGCCAGGTCGGAACCCGTCTCCCTGAAAGAGCGCATCTACGTGCAAAAGTTTGCGGATCGGGATCCATCGGTATGGGGGTGGCTCAAAAAGGCACAGAGAGCGCAACAGGAAGGTGGTGAAAAAACAGGTCTGGATCGCTTTCTGGCGGACATGAATCTTGGCGAGATCGGACCCAGAGGTGCCTTTGACCCCAAAAATGATGATCTCGGCGATTGGTTCTCGGGAGCCCCTTCATGGCTACGACGAAGCTAAGGTGATGGGTACATGCACCTAGATTCTCAAAACAGTCGCACAAGAGACGGTCTGCCCTAAAAAAGTCTGTCTAGATGGCTCAGACACAGGCATTCTGGCCATGGCCCTTCCCCTGTCCACCTCCATCCCAAACGGCTACTCCATTACGGCGGACAGCATTCTGTGCAGTTATCGGAATTCCTCTGACCGTATGGTGGTCGTGCGGGCCAGAGGGATGTCGTCCTATTTCTTGGAAAGGGTTGTTTTTCCTTTCGAGGTCATGACTTTTTACTGCCCTCGGGACTGCGAAGTTGAAGTGATTACGCGCACACCTGGTGGATTGGAGCAGAGCGAATGGGTGGCGGCGGAGGAACTCCATGCCGGCGAGCGGGATGTTTCTCCTGGGGGTGAATGGCGACCTGCGCAACGGTTACGCTCGGTTCATGTTCGCGGGAATGGCAGTTCCATTTGCCGCGGTTTTCTGTAAGCGTGTTTGGCGGCCTTGAGCTGTTGGCACTTGGCTAAGATCTGGTGTTGATCCAAAACGCGGCGCACCATGGATGTGGATCCAGGCTCTCTTCCCACTGGAGCCACCATGTTGCGGTTGGAGGGTGAGGCCCGTCGGCAAGGGAGCGGACTGACCGGTGATCAGCTCAAGGGTCGCTGGCTGGTGCGCCACATTTGGGGAAAAGATGGCAGCCGCCCCCTCCCAACCACCGAACTCCTGCTCCGGCGATGCGAGGCGACACTCGCAATCGAACAGGAAGACGCCAGCGACGAACTGCGGCTGACGAATTCGCTGGCGTTGGGCTGGATCAAAATCTGTTTTTCAGGGCCTGGCGAGTTGCGGCAACGTCGTCCCCTATTGTTTTTTAATTTTACGCGGCTGCGGATTTTGATGGCCAACCATCCCATCCTTAGCATTTCTCTACCAAAGCCGGCGCCCAACAAGCAACCCTTCTTTGCCCTGATTGGCAGCGACACAACAACGGACGGAGTGAAATGGTTGGCGGCACGGGGACGGGGAGGAGGGCTGGCTCTTTGGGTCGATCAGAAGGAAACATTGGCCTAGGAGATTGCATCTTTGGGTAGAAAGCTGAGGCTCACAGATCAAGTTTGGTGTGACTATGCATCAAACATGCGCAATCTCTTTGGCTTGCCACTGCGGCGACTACGGATTTATGCTGCACCTTTTGAACGTCCAGCTGACAGCTTCAAGCTCTCGCCCCAGGCCAGTTGCGTCGGTCCAAAATGGATCGGATTGGAGCGCAATCTCACGGTCATAGAAGAGACCATCCCTTTTTGGATTCCGACATCAAAAGATTATCGTTCCCTGCTGTGGCAATACTTTCGAGGGCCAACGGTGGCCATCGATCAAAACGTCTGCGTTTTGATCGATCATCTCAATACCAAGCCAAATTACTTCCACTGGTTTCTAGATGCACTTCCACGGATTTTTGCCGCCGAGGTCTACCAACGCCTCTCTGGCGAGCCTTTCAGCGCGCTCGTGCCGGAGGGTCTGCAAAGCTGGCAGAGCGACTCCTTGCTCTTTCTCGGCATCCATCCCGAACAATGGATACAGGTTCCCACCACGTCCTCAATTCGCAGCTGGAGTTTTGAGCGACTGGTCAGCACATTCTCCCATCGGCATATTCGCCACAGCGAGACGGGCCACTTCGATGCCCTTTCGCCCCACGCGGTCGCGATGCTTTCCAGCAGACTCATCGCTGGAATGGAACGGCACAAGAAAGCAACTCCAGACACCACCTGTCGCAGGCTCTACATCTCCAGGGGGAAGGCCACCCAGCGCCGGGTCAGAAATGAAGACGCTGTCCTGGCCTTTCTCTCCCTCCATGGATTTCAAGGCGTCCAACTCGATGGCCTGCCCCTCCATCAGCAAATCCAACTGTTTCAGGGAGCCACCCACATCATCTCCGCCCATGGAGGGGCTCTGACCAATCTGCTTTACATCTCTCCCGGCTGCCAGGTGTTGGAAATCTTTCAATCCGGTCATGGCCTACGCCCAGATTTTTTTCAACTCACGGCGCTGCGGGGTGGTCTATACAGCTTTAGTGAAGCGACAAGCCTCAATTTAAATCACGATATTGAGATTCCTTTCGCTGTGCTACGTACCTTTCTAGAAGCCAGCCTCTGAACCCATCCCCATGGCCTTGTCGCCAAGGCCACGCAGCCTGGCCATTGTGGGGGCCGGTGTTGCTGGCTGCTCCCTCATCGCCCAACTCAGCCAGCGGGGCTGGCCCATGGAGGGCATCAGCCTCTGGGAGGCTGGCAGGGGCCCGGGGGGCCGCACGGCGACACGGCGCTCCCGCTCCCATCCAGGGCTGCGCGTTGACCATGGCGCCAACCTCTTCAACCTTCGCTCGGATCCCCCTCCTGAGCTGATCCAAACCCTGCTGCGCCAGGGGTGGTTGGAGCCCTGGACCGGCACGATCGCCCGCGTTCGGGGAACGGGAGAGTTGGTGGCCGATGAGGGAAACGATCCCCTCTTGCGGGGCCCCCGCTTCCGGGGAAAGGGCGGGATGGAGAAACTCTGCGAGGGACTTCTGTCCTTGGCGGGGGAGGGGGTTCGCGTGAATTTTCAAACGCTGGTGCGGGAGATTGATCGCGACAGGGATCGCTGGCTGCTGAAAAACGCCGATGGGGCCCTCCTGGCGGAGGCGGAAGGACTGGTGTTAACCGGCACCTTGCTGGCCCATCCACGCGGCCGACTGACCTTTGGCTGGGATTCCCCACCCCTGCAAGTGCTGGCCGAACGCCTGGGGGATTCCGGGTTGAACCATGCCCTGGCGGTGATTTCCGCCTTGCGATTCGAAGCGCGCAGCGCGCTGCTGATGCGCCTGTCCCCAGAGGAGGCAACCGATTGGAGGGCGTTACCGTTTCAACTGCTCGCTTTTGATCCCTCGGCCCAGCAGCGATGGGGACTCTGGAGGGTCTCGATCCAGCCGGAGCCGGAGGGGGGGTGCGCCGTGGTGGCCCACTCCAGCGCCACGTTCGCCGCGGAACATCTCGCGACGTACGGATCGGGCTCCGCCATCGCGCGGCAATTGGGCCTCACCGCCCAGCCCGATCAGGAATCGCGAGTGATCGGCTCCCTCGACATCGCCCTGAGGGACGTGCTGGGGCCATGGCTGACGGAGTGGGTCTCAGAAGGAAGCGTGAGGCAATTGATGCGTTGGGGAGCGGCCTTTCCGCTGCCCCATGGGGTCCCCCTTGAGCTCTGTTGGAATGAGGGCCTGAAGCTGGGCTTTTGTGGCGACTTCATGGCGGGCCCTGGATTCGGGAGAGTGGAAGGCGCCATGGGAAGCGCTGAACTCCTGGCGGAGCGGTTGACAAGCTGAGCCTCCGCCTCAAACCACCAGCACATCGGCGCCGCGCTGGGCGTTTTGGTCAGAGGGCGAGGAGTCGTTGGGGACCTGGGCTGAAGGGATCTGGGCCGCCATGTGTTCCAACCATCCGGTCAATTCCTCCACCTGCCTGTCCACCTGCAAGGCACCGAGTCCGCGGGCCACGATTTTGCCCCCGGTCCCCGGCCCACCCTGGTACACCAAACGGCCGTGCAAGTGAGGGGGGAGGCCTTGGCGTAGACGACGAAAGGCCGGCTCCTCCATAGGGGTTTCCAACAGGATGTTGGGTTTTTCCGGCCGGATGCGAGCCACTCCACAGCGTTTGGCCAACAGCTTGAGATCCAAAAGGCGGAACAGACTCTGCACAGGGGCGGGAATTGGGCCGTAGCGATCGGTCCAGCCAGCGGCCAGCTCCAGCAGGGCCGCCTTGCTCTCGCATTGGGCGGCGGCTCGGTACGCGGCGACCTTTTCCTCGTTCTCACTCATCCATTCCGCTGGAATGAAGGCCGTGAGCTGAAGATCCACCTGGGTGTCATCGACACTGGGGATGTCCTGGCCCTGGAGTTCAGCCAGACATTCCTGCAACATGTCCATGTACAAGTCAAAACCAATGCTTTCCATCTGACCGCTTTGCTCCAAGCCCAGCAGATTGCCCACTCCCCGAATCTCCATATCGCGCATGGCCAGCTGGTAGCCCGAGCCCAATTGGGCGAATTCCTGAATGGCCCGCAAGCGTTGGCGTGCCGCTTCACTGAGAGAGGTTTCGCCCGGATAAAACAACCAAGCGTGCGCCTGAATGCCGCTCCGGCCGACGCGACCGCGAAGTTGATAGAGCTGGGCCAGGCCAAATCTGTGGGCATCCTCAACGAGAATGGTGTTCACTCTGGGAATATCCAAACCGCTTTCAATGATGGTGGTGCAAAGCAGCACATCCGCTTCCCCACTGTTGAAGGCCACCATGGCGCTTTCCAATTCGCCCTCGGGCATTTGACCATGGGCGACGATCAGGCGCATCCCCGGCAGCATGGCCCGCAGGCGCTCAGCCCCCTCCTCCATGCCTTCCACCCGCGGAACCACGTAAAACACCTGTCCGCCCCGATCCAGTTCCTGGCGCACGGCACTGCGCACCGCTTCCTCATCAAAGGGGGCCAGGTGAGTGCGAATGGGCCGCCGCAACGGGGGGGGAGTGGTGATCAGGCTCATCTCACGCACCCCCGAAAGACTCATGTAGAGGGTGCGCGGAATGGGCGTGGCGCTCAGGGTGAGCACATCCACGTCCTTGCGAAGGGCCTTGATCTTTTCTTTTTGCTGAACCCCAAACCGCTGTTCCTCATCCACCACCAGCAGGCCCAAATTGCGAAAGACCGTGCCCTTCCCAAGCAGTTGGTGGGTGCCCACTACCACATCCACCTGACCGGAGCCCAATCCATCCAGAATTGAACGCCTCTCGTTGGCGGTGCGAAAGCGATTGAGCAAGGCCACTTTCAAGGGATAGGGAGCAAAGCGCTCACTGAGCGTGCGCCAGTGTTGTTGGGCCAACACGGTGGTGGGGGCCAGCATGGCGACCTGCTTGCCAGCGGTAACCGCTTTGAAGATGGCCCGGATGGCCACTTCCGTTTTTCCGAACCCCACATCCCCGCAGACCAGACGATCCATGGGCTGGGGGCGTTCCATGTCGCGCTTCACATCCGTGATGGCCTTGAGCTGATCCGGCGTGGGGTCGTAAGGGAATGAATCCTCCAGTTCCGCCTGCCAGGGACCATCGGGTGGAAAGGCGAAACCCTCGATCTGATGGCGCTCGGCGTAGAGCTTCACCAAATCCATGGCCACTTTGCGAATGGCCTTGGCGGCCCGCTCCTTGGTGCGCTGCCAGGCCGTGCCCCCCATGCGGTTGAGTTCGGGAATGCCCTCGCCTGTCGCCCGATACCTGCCGAGACTGCCCAACTGATCGGCGGCGACCCGCAGCAGACCATCGGCGTATTGCACGACCAGGTAGTCGCGAGCCTCCCCCGCCAGCACCAATTTCTCTAGCTTGAGAAAGCGACCGATGCCGTGGTTGCGATGCACGACAAAATCCCCGGGGACCATCCGGTTGGGATCCACCGTGCGGCTGGCGGCCCGGCGTCGGCGACGCACAAAGCCAGTGGCCGCCAGGTTGTGCTGGCCAAACACTTCCCGATCCGTGTAGAGCACCTGCTTCCAGGCCGGCAACTGGAGGCCCTCCAACTCAGCGGTGCCCTTGCTTTTGAGAGCGACTGGCGTGTGTTGCTCAAGAAGTCGCTCAATCGCTGGCCAATCCTCCGGATTGGGGACAAATCGACCCACGAGGTCGTGTTCCTCCAGCAGGGCGACAGCGCGCGTGGGCTGGGCGGAGACCAGCCAAACCTGCCGCTGATCCCGCAGATGGCCGCGCATCTGTTCCGCGAGTCGGCCGAAAGCGTTGGGGTGAGCCGCGACGGGACGGGCGGCCAGATCGAAGCTGTTGGGCGCCCCGTCCCGTTCCAAAAGTTCAGCCAGATCAAATCCGCTGAAGGCCTCCAGGGACGCCAAGGCCTCCTGGGGAGGTCGGTGAAGCCCCCCTGGAAGAGTGACCCCGGGCTGCTCCCCGGCCTTCCGCTCCCACTCCCGACAGAGCTCGCGGTGGTGCTCGGAGGCGTGCTCATGCCATTGCTGACCGTGGGCCAGGCACTGACGGCGCTCATCCACCGCGATCATGGTGGCCGGAGCGAGGTAATCCAGCAAATTGGCCGGTTGGGCCCACACCAATCCCTGCAGCCGACGGAGCCCCTCCGGGGTCTCCCCATCCAGCAGACGGGAGCACGCCTCCGACCCGAGCAGGACATCAAGGCCGGGGGGGAGATCCTCCCGCAGGGCGTCAGCCACCAGGGTGCTGAAGCTGGTGGGGGTGAGCAGCACCCGCTCAATCGCGTCCAGGGACCGCTGGCTGGCGGGATCAAACTCCCTGAGTTTTTCCAGTTCATCGCCGAAGAATTCCAGCCGCACGGGCAGCTCGGCACTCACCGGATAGATGTCCAAGATGTCGCCGCGCCGACTCCAGGTGCCTTCCTGTTCAATAGACGCGACGCGCTGATAGCCCAATCGGGCGAGGGTTTGCGCCAGCTCCTCAAGGGAGACGCTGTCTCCCCGTGTGAGGGTGCGGCAGCACGACGCGAACATCTCCCGAGGGGGGAGATGGGGCTGCAAGGCCCGCTCGGTGGCGACCACCGCCGTCGGCCGGGGATGAAGGAGGTCAGCGAGAACCTGGAGCTGCCCCCAGGTGATCTCACTGGTGGGGTCGAAAGGCTCGTAGGGCGAGCCCTCGCTGGCGGGGTAGAGCATGCTGCTCCAGCCCATGAGTTCCAACAGGGCGGCCCACCTCCCAGCCTCCTCCAAGGTGGGCACGATCACCAGAAGCGGAGCGTCCGCCAGCCTGGCGAGGGCACTGGTGACGAGAGCCCTGGCCACCCTGCCTCCCCCCCGGATCAGCAGCCGCTCAGGGCGCCGAGAGCGGGCCAGCACCTCCACCGTGAGCGGGGCCTGCCGCAACTGACGCACCATGGCGGAGAGGGGCATGGGCGGAAGGGGGCAAGGGGCCTCTCGATCTTCGCAAGCACCCTCCCAGGAGCCAAGGCCAGAAAAGTGACCACACGGAGCCAACTGGAGGTTCCCTTGTGCTAGATTAAATTTAAGAAAGGTTTAGGGGATGCATCTTTATAAGTGTCCGACTTGCGATTGCCTTCCTTCCCGCTTCAAGCGCAAACCTCGTTTTCTGCCTGAATGTGTCCGCTGTGGCCGGATCATGCAGCGGGTGTCCAGGGTGCACCATGGCTATAAGTGGGCCCTAGGACTTGCTGGAGCCGGGCTAGCGGTGATGGCCCTCCCCGATCTCCTCACTTTGGTCAACTCCGATGGGAGCGGTGGCACAGTCGCCAGATACCTGCCCGGTAGCCTTTTCCCTGATAGTGGTCGGTTCAGGGCAACAGCTCCCGTGGACACGGGACGTTTGTTGGAGCAGCTGGAGGAAGGCGATCGTCAATGGGAACCGCAAGAAGAAATTTTGGCCGACGGATCCACGCGCTATCTCTACAAGCGTCGAGCTGATGAGCCTGACTTGAGTGTGCCCCAGCTCAAGGCCCTGATTGAATCTCCACCAACCTTCCTGAAAGAGCGATCCCAAATCATTGATCTTCTCGAAAAACTGCGGAAGGCGGGAGTGCGGGTGGTTCTCTCACCCACGATCAAAAAGGGAGCCGCTGGGGAGTGGGATCATCAGCTCTCCACATTGCGCATCCAACCCGACGTGGCCAATAAGGGATCCGTTGATTTTCTGCGGGTGCTCAGCCACGAATCCATTCATGTGGCCCAAAGCTGCCGTGGTGGGTCAGTGACAGCCCAGCCCAAAGCCCTTGGTCTGGAAGTGGAGAATCCAGGACGCTTGAGCCGGAAGCTTAAAGATCCTGTCTACGCGGATTCGTCCCAATGGGAGCGGAGGCTTGAGTTAGAAGCCTACGGGACCCAAGACAACGCCAAACAAGTCGGTCAGCTGATACAAAAAGAATGCAAACTAGCCATGGATGTGACGAATTAGATCAACACACTTGCAGGAATACCCCCATTCATTGTCGTACCAGGAAACCAATTTCATGAAGGTGTCGGTTAAAGCGATACCAGCTTCGGCATCAAAGATGGATGTGCAGGATTCCCCCAAGAAATCCGTGGAGACAACCGCGTCTTCTGTATACCCCAGAATTCCTGCCAGCTCTCCTTGGGCGGCGGTCTTCATCGCCTCACACACCTGGCTGTAGGTGGCTGGCCTCTCCAAATTCACCGTCAGGTCGACCACGGAGACGTTGGGGGTGGGCACCCGAAACGCCATGCCCGTGAGCTTTCCATTGAGGGAGGGAATCACCCGGCCTACCGCTTTTGCCGCACCGGTGGAGGAGGGGATGATGTTTTGCGCGGCTCCCCTGCCTCCACGCCAATCCTTTGCGGAGGGGCCATCAACGGTTTTTTGGGTGGCGGTGGTGGCGTGAACCGTCGTCATCAAACCAGATTGGATGCCGAAGCTGTCATGGACCACTTTCGCCATCGGGGCCAAGCAATTCGTGGTGCAGGAGGCATTGGACACAATGTCCTGACCGGCATAGGTGTGGTGGTTGACCCCCATCACAAACATAGGCGTTTCATCCTTGGAAGGAGCGGAGAGCACCACCTTTTTCGCCCCCGCGTGGATGTGCTTGCGTGCCAAGTCGTCGGTCAGGAACAAACCAGTGGACTCCAACACCGTGTGCGCCCCAACCTCATCCCAGCGAAGCAGTTGGGGATCCCGCTCGGCGGAGGTGCGAATCGGGCGACCATCCACAACCAGGGCGCCATTTAGCACTTCCACCTGGCCTTTGAACCGACCGTGAGTGGAATCGTAGCGGAGCATGTACGCCATATAATCAACATCAATCAAATCATTGATCGCCACCACTTCCACCGCATCTGATTCACAGGCGCGGCGAAACACCAGTCTGCCGATGCGGCCGAAGCCGTTGATGCCGATGCGAATGGTCATGGAGTGCGGTGCGCTGACGGCGAATCTTGAGAAGTTTACGCAAAGGTCTGAGCCCTCCCCGGGGGGTCATCCCGAGGGGGAAAGGGCCAGGAGTTCCCCCTCCAGCAGCACGTTGAAGGCCAACAACTGGTCGTCACTCAGGCGCTGTCGACTGTGGACGGCAAAGTGGCGCTCAAGGGCCTGACGGGCCTGGTCCGTCGTCCAAGTCAGCTGGGCCAACAGTTCATCGCATTGCGCGAGCAACTCAGAGCGCACCAGGGGCAGGGGGGCGGTTCCAGGCTGGCTGCCGGGGGGAAGCCCCTCCAGCGCGCGCCGCAACAGCATGAGATCGGCGTAACGGGTGAGCCGGCTGCGACTGGGCTGGCCAAACAGCCGCCGCAGATAGACGCTCTCCTCATCCCGGCCCCAACCCAACTGGCGCAGCAAACGATCCAACTCGAGGAGATCCGCGCCCCAATCCTCCGGATCAGAGGGCGCCTCCGGGGGTGGCACGTCCTCCATCGGGAGGGTGGCGGATGGCGCGGCCGGGGGGACGGGGGATGGCGTGGCTGGAGGGGCGGACGCTGGCAACGCCTGGGGGGCTGGTGAGGGTTGGACACGGGGCGTCGAGGGGAGCGCGGGCGATGGGGCGACTCGGAGACGCTGGCGGAGCCGCTGGATCGCCCGGTCTTCCGCCTCCTCGGCACTGGAGGCCTCCCCAAGGGCGGAACCCAGGAGGCGCTCCCCCTCAAAGGCCTGGGCCAGCACCACCCGCGCTTGGCCCTCCGCGTGCACGAGGCGAACCCGGAAGTCCATCGTTCAGGGGCCTGGGCAGGGGTGTCGCTTTTCTAGGATGGTCGCGGTCCGCTCCATCGGCGAGCGATCGCTCAGCCCGACTCCGCCCGATTGTGAGGCCACCCCAGCCATGGAAGCGGAAACCGTTCCGTCCTTAACCCCCCTGCTCACCGGAGCGGATCAATGGCATGAGTTTTTGCTGCTCTTGCCTTTGCTGGTTGCCCTGGAGACCATTCTCTCGGCCGACAACGCCATCGCTTTGGCGGCGATTTCTCGACGACTGCACAACCAAGAGAAACAACAACAAGCCTTGAACTTTGGCCTGTTGCTGGCCTTGATCTTGCGGCTCTTGTTGATTGCGGGAGCCCGCTGGGTGCTGAATTTCTGGCCGCTCCAGCTCGGGGCCTCGGTCTATCTCCTTTGGCTGAGTGGCAAACAACTGATCGCCACGGCCCTCCCCTCCACCGACTCCGAGGCCGTCTCGCTGGAGCCGGGGGGGGCCCAGCCACCGGAAGGGGATGGGCGTGGAGAGGAGGGGCAGCCGACAGGTCAAACGATGCGCCAGGTGGTGCTCACCCTGGCGCTCACCGATCTGGCCTTTTCCCTCGACAGCGTCGCGGCGGCGGTGGCGGTCACCGATCGCCTGCTCATCGTCATGGTCGGCGGGGTGATTGGCGTGGTGTCGCTGCGGCTGACCGCTGGACTTTTCACCCGCTGGCTTGAGGTGTTTCCGAAACTGGAAACCGCCGGTTACGTGGCGGTGGGATTGGTGGGAGTCCGGCTGCTGATCAGGCTGTTGGTGCCCCAGTTGTCTCCGCCGGAGTGGGTTCTCCTGGCCTCTGTGGCGAGTTTACTGATCTGGGGGTTCTCCACCCGGCGGGAGGCGGCCCCCGAGGCCGAATCTCATTCCTGAAGCCAGCGTCCCTGGAGATCCCCCGATGCAAGTGGAACTTCGCCTCAGCGGCTCGAACCGCTTGCTTGCCCGCTTGGATCTGGGGGAGAGCCAGGCCATCCCCCAGCCCGGGCTCTGGATGACTTGGGAATCCCGGCCTTTTCTGGTGTTGCAACGTCGGCATCGCTACAGACTCCGGCATGGCCGCTACGAGCTCAGTTCCATCGCCTTGGAGGTGAAGCCACAGGCCCAGCCCGAGGATGCCCAATGGTGGAAGGGGCAATGGGTGATTGGCGATCCCTCCTGTCACTTCAACGCCCGCAGTCCCCTGCTGCGCTGTGCCGTTCTCCCGGAAGGTCCCTGCGCCCGCTGCGCTCACTTCCAGCCGCGGTGAGACGGACCAGCCCTTGGAGACCAAGGGGGCCGATGAGCAGGAGTACTCAACCTTCCAACTTTGTTGGTTTGGTTACCACCCCACCCACGCCCGACGCGATTGCTTGACTGAAGCTAAGCCTGTGGTGACCCCATGACCACCATGATTGAACCCATCCGCCAAGGGAGCCAAGCCATCGACGCGCCTACCGCCTTCGCGGCCATTGCCCTGGCCGCCGTCTCCTGGGATGGGGTGCTGAGCATGGCCGGATCCCGGGCCCTGCGTCACTCCTTGGACTACCGCCATCCCTTTTGCGACTACGGGGACGCGGGCATGGTGAAGCTGATGGACCACCTGCTGCGGGAGATGCGCCAGAAAGGGGCCCAGCATCTGATGGTGGAGGCCGCCGAGGCGCTCAACCCTCGCCAGCGGGCCACCGCCTATGCCGTGGCGGCCGAGATCATGCGCTCGGACGGCCCGCTCCAGGCGGATGAGCGAAACATTTTGGATAACTTAGCCATCACCCTCGAACTGAGCGCGACGGACACCGAGACGGTGCTTTCGGTGATGGAAGTGTTGCACGCGGACGTGGTGGGGGATTGAGGGCACCCGCGGGGTGGCGGTGAAAGGCCGGGGGTGCGGTGCGCGATGATCAGGGATTGCGAGCGCTCTCGGCCATGACCACCAGCAATCCCCGCGTGTTTTTTGACATCAGCATCGGCGGAGAACCTGCTGGTCGGCTCTGTTTCGAATTGTTTGCCGATACGGTGCCAAAGACGGCCGAAAACTTCCGGGCCCTCTGCACCGGAGAAATGGGAATGGGGAAAAGCGGCAAGCCCCTCACCTACAAGGGTTCCGCCTTTCATCGCATCATTCCCAAGTTCATGTGCCAGGGAGGAGATTTCACCGCCGGCAATGGCACCGGGGGGGAATCGATCTACGGCATGAAGTTCGCGGATGAGAATTTCATCCTCAAGCACGACAAACCTGGACTGTTGAGCATGGCCAACGCTGGACCGAACACCAATGGCTCGCAATTTTTCATCACCACCGCCCTCACTCCCTGGCTGGATGGCAAACATGTGGTGTTCGGGGCTCTGACGGAAGGCGAGGACGTGTTGCGCGCCATGGAGAGCCGCGGCAGTGAAAGTGGGCGCCCATCGAGCGCCGTTGTGATCAGCGATTGCGGCGTCCTCTGAGGGGCTGATCCTGGCGTCTTTTTGGCCCCCTGCTTCCCTTTGAAGCGGAGCGGCACCCTGGAGGCGAAGCGACTCCCTGGAGGCGGAAAAGACGCCCCGAACCTCACTGGCTGGACGGGTTGGAAAAGGAAGAGCAACTCAACCATTGATCCCGATGACGTCGATGGTCCGGCAGGTGGGCTTCCACGCGGTGCGCGATGGTGTGAAGGATGTGCACCGTGGCGGTGAGATTGGGACCCTTGTTGAGCATGAGAGCCTCCGCCCGCGCCCCCATGGCCGCGTCGGTGATCTCCGCCCGAGTGGGGGTGCCATGGCGCACCATGGAATCGAGCACCTGGGTGGCCCAGATGCAAGGCACATGGGCGGCGGCACAGAGGCGAAGAATCTCCTCTTGAATCTCCGCCAAGGCCTCCCAGCCGCATTCGATGGCGAGATCGCCGCGAGCAATCATCACCCCCAAGGGCGCGTCCTGGCCCATGGCGGCGAGCAGCAAACGGGGAAGGTTGAGAAAGGCTCGGCGGGTTTCAATCTTCAACACCAGGCCGATCCGCTCGCGGCCCTGGCGAGCCAGCTGGTCATGGAGCGCTTCGATATCGGCTGTGCTGTGGACAAAGGAGTAGTTCAAGATGTCGGCGTGGGCCGCCGCGAACTCCAGATCCCGCACATCCTTGGCCGTGAGCGAGGGCATCACCAAGGTGCTGTTGGGCAAGTTGATGCCCTTATCGGAACGGAGCCGCGCCCCCTGGGGCCGGGCCTCCGTGATCCTCAGGGCCACCTCCTCATCACCCACCGCCTCGACGACAGCGCGGATGCGCCCCTCGTCAAACACCACCGGCTCCCCCACCCGCAGGAAGGGAAACACCTCGGGACAGGAGCAGGAAATGGCATCGAGGTCGGCGCTGACGGCTGCCGTCAGGCGCAGGCGATCCCCCACTCGCACCACTCGCTCCGCCGGGAGAGGGGGAAGTGGAGCCACCACCAGATAGCCCTCCCCACCTTCTTGCGCAAAACGGAGGCCACTGGTGAAACGGCAGCGTTGGTGGGAGCTCAGGCGCAGCCCCGTCGCGCCCACCTCCATCACCCGTAGTTCCCGCCAACGGCCCGAGCCGTCGCGCCCCCGCAAGCGCTGGCCGGGCTCCAGTCCTGTCCACCCCTCATCCAGGATGGGCAGCACGGTTTCCTGGGCGAACGCGGTGGATTCCATCGACACGGGCACGGCGAGAAGCCGGGCCGGGGCGAGCAGGCGCCCGTAGCGATCCCGGCGGGGCCGGCCATCCACCACCCCGTTGGCGGGCGGTAGGGGGCCGGTGCGCAACTTCGGCCCCGCCAAATCCATGGCCACCCGGCAGGAGCGGCCGCTGGCGGCGTTGGCCCGCCTCACCTTCTCGATGACGCGTTGCCAGATCGCGGGCCCGTCATGGGCGCAGTTGATGCGCGCCAGGCCCATTCCCGCCTCCACCAGCTCGGCCACCAGGGTGGGGTGGTCGGCGGCCTCGCTGGGCAGGGTGACCATGATCACCCGGGTTCCCAGCTGGGCCGAGGGCCCGAAAAGCGCCTGGCTGTGGGCTGTTTGGAGCTCGAGGCTCTGATGATGGCTTGGGCCTTGGGGCTCGAGATCGGAGCTGGTGGCCTCCCCCTCCAGTCGCTCCACCACCCGGATCACGGCGGCCAGAGAGGCGGCCAGATGGGCATCGCAGTCTTCGAGTGAGGAAAGGCCCCGTTCCCTCAGGGCGGTGGCCAGGCCTGGATGGTTGGCGGCGTGGAAGGCGATGACGTGCAGCAGGTTGCGGGCGCTGAGGCTGTAGGCGGGGGAAATGGAGGCGAGGGTGTGGCGCTCACGCCGCTCGATCGCCGCCAAGTCGTGGCGGAGACGCCGCAGATCGGCCAGGAGGGTCACGGTCGAGCTGGCGTCATGCATGGATTGTCTGCCCTTTAATCGGACAGCGGGTTAAGGCTTCAGAAAGGATCTGAGGATTCCCTTGGGACTGAATGCGCCTGTGGAATCTGACTTCGCCTTTGGATCTGGGCTGTGCGTTTCTCGCTGGACAGTCCTTGGAGGAGGATGGCCGCGGAGAGCTGGCCTTTGAGAGGGAGTTTGCTTTCGACAGGGTGGTCAGCCGCGAGAGGGGGTTTGACGTCGACTAAGTGCGAGCCAACCCCGAGCCCAGCAGCTGGCGTCGCGCGCGATCGGTGAGATCCTCACCGAGCAGGGTGAGGGCGCAATACACCGCCACCAAGGCGAGAAGTTGGTCCCAGGCGAAGGCACTCAGACTCTCCAACAGCTGACTTCCCAATCCGGTGGCCCCCACCAGGCCCACCACCACGGTCTCCCGCAGCATCACGTCGGCCCGGTAGGCACCGTAGGCCAGGTAGGGGCGGGCGACCGCGCTGTAGGCGCCATAGAGCAGGGCCAGGCGGGAGCCACTGCCCATCGCCAGCAGGGCCTCTTGGGGTCCGGCGGGGGCGTCCTCAAGGCTCTCCAGCAGGAGGCGACCCAGAATTCCCAGGTTGTGGAAGCCCAAGGCCAAGGCCGCCGTGAGCACACCCGGCCGCAACACAAAAAGCAGCAGCAGCGCCGTGAGAGGCGGGGGCCACAGCCGTCCCAGGGCCCAAGCCAAACGCAGCACCCCCTTGGCCCAGCCCCAAGGGGCCACCAGAAGCAACAGGAGCGGCGCCAAGCCGACCGCCAGGGCCGAAGCGAGGAGAGTGAGCCCCAGGGTCTGACCCACCAACGACAGCCAGGGCATGGCCCACACCCGCCCCCAATCCGCGACCCCGAGGGATGGCAGGGTGTGGAAGAGGGTGAGATCGGCCAGACGCACCCCCAGCGCTCTCGCCACAACCCAGCCCAAGGGAAGCGCCAGGAGCAGCAGCAGGGCCAATTCCCTCCCCCCCGCCGCCAGGGGCCGTTGGGGGGAGGAGGGACCCTGGAGCAAGCCCAAACGCCGCGGCGCCAGCCAACGGCGGCGCAGGCTCGCCAGAGCCCCCTCCAGAAGGAGCATGGCGGCAAACAACAGCCAAAGGCCGCTCCAGAGCTCACGGAACTCCAGCGATTGCAGGGTGAGCCGCAGGTCGGTGCCCAAGCCACCCAGGCCAAAGACCCCCAACAGGGTGGCGCCGCGCAGGGCGCATTCCAAGCGGTAGCCCCCATAGCTCAGCAACCCCGGCAACAGGGGCGGGCCCAGGGCGGTGAGCAGGGCCGCGGGCGCGGAGGCCCCGGCGCGGCGCAAGGCCTCGAGCCTGGAGGTGTCCAGCGCGTCGAGGAGATCCGCCACCACCCGGGCCACCAGGGCGCTGTAGGGAATCGCGATCGCCACCACGGCCACCACCGGCCGCAGGCCCAGCACCTGAAGCAGGAGCAAACCCCAAAGGAGCTCATGGATGGCGCGGGGCACGGCCAGCGATCGGCGGAAGACTTGGGCGGGCCAGAGCTGGCCGCTGGCCACCTGCCAAAGGGTGCGGGAACTGGCTAAACCCAACACCACCCCCACCAGCACACTGGCGAGCCAGCCGAGCAGGGCCATGCCCGCCGTGGTGCCCAGGCCCGTCAAGGCCGAGCGCCAGACCTCGGCATGGAAGGAAGGCCGGAGAGCCGCCAGAAAAAATCGGCCGATCAGCTCAAGGCCGCCGCCGTGGGCGTGGCTCGGCAAAAGGGCCAGCACCGGCAGGAGCACCAGGGAGGGCGCCAGGAGGAGCAGGGGGGGGGCCAGACGGTGGGGATCCGGGCGCATCCGGGGCGGCTCAGGCATCGAAGGCTTCCGCTCCGGCGTAGAGCTCCCTCAGGTGACTCTCCCCAAGGGTCGCGGTGGGGAGATCGAAGGCGAGGCCGCCATGGCGCAGGCCGATCACCCGATCAAAGCCCTCCAACAGATCAGGACGGTGAAGACTGAGCAACAGGGCGCGGGGCGCCCCGCCGAGGCCAAGCAGCATGGCCAACACCTGTCCGGCTCGGCGGGGATCGAGGCTCGCCAGGGGTTCATCGAGAAGCCAAAGCTGGGCGTCCTGGCGCAGCAGCCGGGCGATCGCCACCCGCTGGCGCTGCCCCCCCGAGAGGGAGGCCACGGGACGCCCCAACAGTTGGGGCTCCAAATCCACGCGAGCCAGCGCCTCGCTGTTGGCTTGGGTGTCCAGCGGGACCAGCAAATTGAGCCAGGCCTGGAAGAGCGTCCAGTGGGCCAGCCGGGCGGTGTTGAGGTTTTGCTGGACACTGAGCTCCTCGATCAGGCGAAGGTCTTGCCAGAGGGTGCCGATCCGGGACTGCTGCCGGCGACGGGGGCGGCGGGCGCGGGCGGGGGCCTCACCGTTCCACCGCACCCGTCCCTCGTCGGGGGTGAGGGATCCGTTCGCCAGGCTCAGCAGGGTGCTCTTGCCCGCCCCGCTGGGGCCGAGCAGGGCCACCCGTTCCCCCGGCCAGATCCGCACACTCACGTCCTGGAGCCGGGGGGCGCCGTGGCCAGCGACGGAGACGTGTTCCAAGGCCAAAAGGGGCTCCATGGCAGGAACTCAGCGGATCAGGCCCACCTGGCGTCCCACCTGTTCAATGCGCTGGTAGTCGAGGGGGCGGGCCTCGGTGAATTGCTGGGCTCCAAAAAGGGCCAAAACGGTTTTCTGGTCGGGATCGTTCTGACGCCAGCCCAGGATGGCCTGACGCAACCGATCGGTGAACCCCAGGCCAAAGCGGCGGTCGAGGTCGGGTTGGGCCAGCCAGTGGTAATCCGGGTAGCCGGGGGTTTTCCAAAGGACGAACACCTTGTCGCGGTTGACCTTGCCGGAGCGAAGGCTGGAGCGCCACACCTGCTCGTTCACCACCCCCGCCTGGTAAGCGCCGCTCTGGACCAGGGCGATCGTGGCGTCATGGCTGCCGCTGAAGCCCGGGGCGCCGCCGGCGAAGTCGGTGGGCTTGACACCCGCCTGGGCGAGGAACCACTGGGGCATCAGGCGGCCCGAGGTGGAGTTTTCCGAGCCGAAGGTGAAGCGCTTGCCTTTGAGGGCGGTCAAGCCTTTTTGCGGGACGAAGGGTGTGAGGCCACTGCTCGGATTGGCGATGAACACGCTGTGAAACGACGCGTCGATGTCGCGCTGGGCCAGCACCTTGGCGCCTGGCTTCCGCAGCCGGGCCTGCACCCCCGTCAGACCGCCAAACCACACCACATCCAGGTCGCCGGTTCGAAAGGCGCTGACGGCGGCGGCGTAATCCACCATCGGTACGTAGCGCACCTCCACCCCCAACCGCTTGGCGAGGACCTTGGCCACCAGGGGATAGAGCCGGTTGAGTTTCTCGGGGTTTTGGTCGGGAATGGCGCTCAGCCGGAGCACCGGCGCGGGTGCTTTGGCTGGGGCGGCGAGGGCACCGGGGGGCGGGGCCACCCGGGAGAGGAGGGTCAGCGGAAAAAAAGAAAGGGCGGCCAGCCCGGCGAGGCGAACAAGGGTTCTGCGTTGCATGAACGGACCTCCGGCGGCGAAACGTCGGCACGTGGACCATCGATCCACGCGCCCTCTGGAGGGTACCGAACGGGCCGGCGAAGGGGCGAGAGGCAAGGGGCGAGAGGCGAAGGGTGAACAAGAGAAGTGGTGCGCCAGCGTCAGCCCTTGTCGGTAAGGTCTGTTCGTTGATGGGCCGCGACATGGCGCATTCGCAAGCCAGCGACCCGTTCCTCGCGTCTCCGGGGGCCCTGCTGGATGTGCGCTCTCCCGCGGAATACGGGCAAGGACACATTCCGGGGGCGGAGAACCTGCCCCTGTTTAGTGATGAGGAACGGGCGGAGATTGGCACGCTCTATCGCCAGGCGGGCCGACGGCTGGCGGTGCTCCGGGGTCTGGCGCTGGTGGGCTCTCGGATCGAGAGCTTGGCGGAGGGCCTCATCGCCGCCCATTCCCGACGGCCAGAGGCGCCGTTGCGGCTGCACTGCTGGCGGGGCGGGATGCGATCGGCCAGCGTGGCCCAGCTGGCCACCACCCTGGATCTTCCCGTGGTGGTGCTGGAGGGGGGGTACAAGGCCTACCGGCGATGGGTGCTGGCGCTGATGGAGCGACCTTGGCCCCTGCGGCTCCTGGGCGGTCGGACTGGAACGGGCAAAACAGCCCTGCTGCTGGCCCTGCGAGCCAAGGGGGTGGCGGTGGTGGATCTGGAGGGGCTGGCCCACCACCGGGGCAGCAGCTTCGGCGGGTTGGGGCTACCGGCGCAGCCAAGTGGCGAGCAGTTTGAAAATCGCCTGGCCAGCGTCCTGATGGAGCTGGGCCAGGCCGGGGAGATCTGGCTGGAGGCGGAGAGCGCCCAGGTGGGCCGCTGCCGGATCCCCGCCGGCCTCTGGCGACAGATGAAGGCCGCTCCCCTGCTGGAGGTGCGGCGACCGATGGGGGAACGGTTGCGCCACTTGGTGGAGATCTACGGCCAGCAGGATCCGGCCGCCATCGCGGAGGCCACGGAGCGGATCCGCAAACGACTCGGGCCGCAACGCACGGCGGCGGCGCTGGAGGCGATTGGCCAGGGGCGCAAGGAAGCGGCTTGCGCCCAAATGCTCGATTACTACGACCGTTGCTACGACGCCGAGGCCGCCGCCCAACGGGTGGGGGCGTTGGAGCTGGGGGGGCGGAGCGCGGAGGAGGGGGCCGCGATGTTGTTGCGGGAGGGATGGGTGCGGCCGGCGCAAAAGGGGAGGAGATCAGGGATGGGGGCGCACGACGCCGATCAGGCGGGCCTCAGCGAACCCGCTGGCACGCAAAGCCTGTAAGGCCGCTGGGGCTTGGGCCCCGGGGAGGGCGGCCAGCAGGGGGCCACAGGTTTGGGGATCAATCCACAGCCCTGGTGGTGGGGCGTCGGCCGGCTCGGCGGGTCGCCAGCGCACGGGGCCATTGAGCAGGGACAGCGCCTCAGCGTTGGCGGGAGCGAGGGTGCTGGCGTAACCCCGCTCCAGCAGCTCTCGGGCTCCGGGGAAAACCGGGATGGCGGCGGCCTCCAGATCCACCATCACGGCTGGCGGTGAGGGCCCGGCCGATGGACCGTTGGCTGGAACCGCGAGCATTTCCCCGAGATGACCGAGCAAACCAAAGCCCGTGATATCAGTGCAGGCGTGGCAACCATGGGCCGCCAGCAGCTCCACCAGGGAAGCCTGGGAGGTTTGCATCTGGCGCAGGGCCCCGTCCAGCCACTCCGCCCGCGCGGCGCCCACCATCGCGGCGGCGAACAGCACACCCGTGCCGATGGGCCGGCTCAGCAGCAAGGCATCCCCCGGACGCAGGGGACCCTTGGCCCAATGGCGGGAGGCGGGGGCGAGGCCATTGATGGTGAGGGAGAGCCCGAGGCCAGCGCCATCGCGACCCTCCAGGGTGTGCCCCCCCAGCAGGCGCGCGCCCAGGGGGTGCAACACGGAGCGCACGCCGGCGAGGGTGTGCAAAAGCAGTTCCTCCTGCAGGGCGGGGGAGGCTACGGGCAGGGTGACCACCACCTGGGCGCTCTCGACATCGGCGCCACTGGCCCAAAGATCGCCGCAGGCATGGAGCGTGGTGAGGCGTCCGTTGAGCCAGGGGTCGCTCACAAGGGCGGGAAAGCCATCCACGCTCTGCAACAAGCACTCGCCGCCGGGAAGTCGGCGCGACACGGGGGCGTCCTCCGGAGGGGGAGGCGGCTGGTGGGGGCTCTCCATGGCGGCCAGCCGGGCCAAGGCGGACCGCAGGGGCTGGGCGGGGAGCTTGGCGGCACAGCCGCGGCAGGCCATGGGGGCCTCCTTGGGGCTGGCCATCGGCCGCAAGGCGGTGAAGCTGTCCAGAAAGCGCTGGTCGAGCTGGTGTTTCCAGCGCCAGAGCAAGAAGCTGGGGCCAAAGGCGAAGGGCCCCCAAAAGGCCAGGGCCCGAGGGGAGCCGCCGAGGAAGCCGCCATCTCCCAGCAGCTGGAGTGCCAACCGCTGGGGGCGCCAGGCCCGGAGAGGGCGCCCCTCAAGGGCGCGGCGGAGATTGGCGGCAAGCGCGGGGGCCGCACGCACGGCCCACACCCCTGAAGGGGGACGGGGATCGGAAGCGATCAAGCCGCAGTCGCCGGAGGCGAACACCCGGGGATGGTGGAGGGCCTGGAGGGTGGGATGGGTGAGCACGCGACCACTGGCGGGATCCACGGCCAGGCCAGCGGCGGCGAGCCAGGGGGGAGCGTGGCTGCCGGTGCAGGCCAGATCCGCCGGCTCCCCTTCACCCGCCTGAGGGTGAAGGGGGATGGCGGCTTGAGCGAGGAGACGCAGGGCGAGGCGCTCCGCGGCCTTCGAGCCCAGATGGAGGTGGGAGCCCCGGGTCAGAAGGCGGGGGTGAAGGCCCCGGGCGCGAAGGGCGAGGGCCACCTCCACCGCGGAGGCGCCCCCACCCCGCAGGTTCGGGTGGGACGGGGGAGAATTCTCACACCAACGCAGCAGGGGCTCTAAGGGTTTGACGCCCAGGGCCCCGGGGCTGGGGGGGGTCAGGGCGCCCACATCCAGGCTGAGGAGGTCGAAGGCGAGGGGCGGGCGCCCTTCCAGCGAGAGCGACCCGGCGGAAAGGTCCACCCCCAGGATCTCGGCCTCCACAAACGCCACCCCAGCCAGGGAACAGAGGCGACGGAGATCGATCAGGCAGGCTGAGGGGGGATGGAGCCCGGCAAGCACGGCGGGCACCAGGCCGGAATAGCAAAGGCTGCCGTGGCGGCTCACCAGGGTGACCCACGTGGCGGTCGGCCGCTGGCTGGGGCGCATGAGCCAGCGGCGCAGCAGGAGGGCATGGGTGTGGCCCCCTCCCGCCAGCAGCAAATGGTGGCGCCAAGGGGGGGGGACCAAGCGAGCGACTCGACCGCGGAAGGGCCTTCACTATGGTTCCCTGGTTTTCTCTGTGGATCGTGACCTCCAGTTCCCTGATTGTGCGCTCCATGGCGCGGCTGGACCACTGGCGTCGCCATCTCACGGTGCCCCAATTCACCGTGGTGACGGGAATGCTGGTGATCGGAGCGGGCACCTTGGTATTGGCGACGCCGGCCTGCTCGTCGGATTCAGTGGGACTGTGGGAGTCGCTGTTCACGGTGACATCAGCGATCACGGTGACAGGCCTGTCGATCATCGATGTGGGAAAAGAGCTGACGCTGCTGGGTCAGGTGGTGCTGGCGGGCTTGATCGTGACCGGAGGGCTAGGGTTGATGGCGATCACGACGTTCTTGCAGGGGTTTGTGCAAGGACGATCGGGGCTGCGACATCGGTTGGATCGGGGACGGGCGCTGGATGAATTCGGGGTTGGGGGGATCGGCCCCACGTTCAATTCGATTTTGCTGACGGCGACGGTGATCATGGGCTTGGGAACCATCATTTTGTATAGCTTTGGCTTCACAGATATCGCCAACCCCGGCAAGCGATTGTGGGCGTCGATGTTTCACTGCATCAGCGCGTACAACAACGCTGGCTTCGGCTTGTTCAGCGACAACTTGGTGGGGTATCGGGCCCAGCCGGTGGTGAATGGGGTCATCGGCGCTTTGATCGTGATCGGCGGGATTGGTTGGCGGGTGACAAACGATTTGTGGACCAAGCGTCTTCGCTTGCGCAGGCGGCGCGATTTGAGCTTGCACACCCGCTTGGTGTTGCGGAGCACGGTGTTGCTGATCGGGCTGGGAGCGATTGGCTTGTTATTCACCGAACAATTCGCCCCTGACGGGGTCATCAGCACCCTGACGAGGTGGGAGAAGTTGCAGGTGACGATTTTTCAATCCATCACCACGCGCACGGCTGGCTTCAACACGGTGCCTTTGTCGCTGGAGACCTTGTCGGACGCGGGATTGCTGTTGATGATCGGATTGATGTTCATCGGCGCGAGCCCCGGCGGCACGGGAGGTGGGATCAAAACCACCACGTTCGCGTTGCTGCTGGGGGCGACTCGATCCACGCTGGACAACCGGCGGGAGGTGGTGATTCGTCAGCGCCGGATCGCGCCGGAGCTAATTTTTAAGGCGATTGGGGTCACGGTGGCATCGGGATTGTTTGTGGTGGCGATGACACTGCTGTTGGGATTGGGGCCCACCGCTGGCGGGGAGGAGACGGTGGCGGGAAGTTTCAGCTTTCTAGAGAAGTTTTTCACCTGCATGTCGGCCTTTTGCACGGTGGGGCTGGACGTGGGGGTAACGAGCCAGCTGAACCGCTGGGGGCAACTGGTGTTGATTGTGGGGATGTTTGTGGGGCGACTGGGAATTTTGTTGCTGCTGTCCGCCCTGTATGGGCGGGGAAGCGTCAAACGGGTGGGGTATCCAGAAGAGGAGGTGTATCTCTAAGGCGAAGATCTGAGGATAAGATATTCTACTCGCGCCTGATTCAAGTCCGGCTTCTTGAAAAGCACATAGCGAACTGGCGAATGAATTACTGCCGATACATTCGACTAGGAAACGCACCTATACGTGTGTCGGTGCAACTCATCGTGATCGTGCTGGCATCCGATGTGACCGATCCGTCGCAGCCTCCTGTCGAAGTCTCACCAGTTTGGTACTGGGCTTTGTGGACAAATGACACTCGATCTGCGTCCACACTGCCTGTTCCAGTGGACTGAAAGCCGACACCGTTGGGAAGAGTGCCCCACCCTTGAAAAGTGAAGGTTTGCCCTTGCTGGACAACCCTTGAGCCATTGCCAGGGTTGACGCTGTCACGCCAAACTCCCGAAAGGTTCGGCGTCGGCGTCGGCGGTGGAGGAGGTGGTGGTGGGGGCGTTTTCACCGACTCGGAGCCATCACGATGATCAGGGGGCAAAGGCAAGCGGGGTTGAGCGATCTTGTCCCAGTTGGAGATCGCTGCCGCTCCCAGAGAGCCCACCACACCAATGATTGCGACAGTTATGGCTACTTGATTGCTTTGCTCTGACATCGGCTCGAGCACGAATCACTCAATATTAGCTGGCACCCAGTGAAACAGTCCGAGCCGTTCTGGCTGGGAGCACCTGCGTGGAAAGTCAACGATCCGTGTGAGATTCATCTCGTCTAACAAGGCGAGCGGAGACAACCCTGAAACGAGAGAACAGGAACCCACCAAGGAATGTTGGTATGATCATCGCTGGATCGAGCTGGATTTCTAACGCTTCCAACCTGATCGGACCCATCAGGAACAGTGGATGGACCACCAGCGCTGGGGTGCTCTTGAGCCACAGCCGTTCAACCTGCTCAAGGTCGTTCTGAATCGCCTGGAGGGAAGCGGGAACCTGAGGATCCTGATCAAACCGGGGCCAGATCGAGGCTGAGGATTGTGGCCAATTCGCGATAGAGGGGCTCGCCGAGACGGACCTGGGTGGCAAAAAGGCCATCGTGGAAAATCCCGAAATGTCTGTGGCGACCAGCGCCCAGGCGCGCGAGCCGTGGGCAGGGGCTGTGGATGGATCTGGCTGAGGTAGAAAGACTTGTCAACAAGGATCACATCCTTGCCGCGCGATTGGAGCAAGGCTTGAAGTTCTTCGTGGGGCTATGGCGCAATAGGGGCACTGGACATCGGAGAACTTCACGAACAGGGTCCTACCAATGCCCCGAGACACGAAATCTCCCAAAGATCAGGAGCCGCGATGAGACCAGGAAAAGGGGGCCTAAAGAGTGATCGGGCACCTGTCATCCAGATGACAGAAGAATGTCCGCCAGCGGATCGTTGGAGGTTTGCAATGAATCAAGGTGATGGAGGGTGACAGGCAGCAGACGAATCGGCCACAAGTCATTGTGATTGTAGTCGCTGAAAGCGCCCTGAATCCATCCATCTCCAGTTGGCAGTCAGCAAAAGATTCCTCACTCCGAGGATAACGCGCACGCCATGAGCGCTCTGAGTCAATTTCAGTTGGCACCCAATCCAATGGGGTTCCGCATCGGAAAGTGCCAAGGAATCGGGCCCCTGTTCGCGTGCTTTCTTGACAACCAAACACGATTTCAGTCCGTCATTCATCAAAGGAGTCAAACCGATGAAATTCTCCAGCACCACCACGATCACCCCACTCATGGCTTCCCTGATACAGGAAGCCATCGCCGTAGCCAGCCAATCTCTCGATGCCTTCATCAGTCAGGGAGCTTCGATTGAGGTTGCCTTTGGCGGTGATTACGACCAGCTGTTGGCAGGCCGCTTGTTCAGCGCATTCGCCAAGGGTGATTTTTCGGCCATCCCCGACATCAAAATCATGTCCGACGCCGACCTGGGAGCGACCAACGGCGGCTTCTCCTCCTCGACAAACACAATTTATCTCAATCAAGGCTTCCTGGAGCAGAATCAAGAGAGCCCAAACGCCGTTGCCCGTGTCCTGCTGGAGGAGATCGGACACTTCATTGACTCCCAGATCAATCCAACACGCAGCGGGGGTGATGAGGGTGAAATTTTTGCCCGTCTTGTGCAGGGCGAAACTCTCTCCCAAGAGAAGCTGGCGGCTCTGCGAGCGGAAAATGACCACCGGCAAGTCATGCTTGACGGCAAGATGGTTGATCTTGAACAAAATACACTGGCAGGGGTGACAATCTATCAAGACTCAAATTACATGGGTAAATCTCAGTTTTTGGGTGCAGGGAATTATGACATTAGCGCAATCACGATTGGCAATGACACCCTGAGTTCACTCAAGGTGACCCCGGGTTTTGCCGCCGTTCTCTATGCGGATGCAAATTTCAACGGTGCCAGCCGCTTGATCACAACGGATACGACCTGGGTTGATAGTTTTTGGATGGTTGGCTTCAATGATGTCACCTCGTCCATTCGCGTCGTCGCCAATCCCTTACGGATAACAAATAATAATGACAGTGGCATCGGCTCATTGCGCTTTGCCATTGATTACGCCAAGAGCAATGCTGGCGTGGATACGATTGATCTAAGGGGGGTCAATGGGGTGATCAATCTGAGCAGCACCCTCTCGATTGCGGCTGGCAACAACATCGTCTTTGAAGACGATGGCAACACCATCATTAATGGTCAAGGAGCAAACCAGATCTTCAATATCAACGGGGCCAATGTCACCTTCTCCCGTCTCACCCTCACCAATGGCATGGCCCGTGGAGGCAATGGGATGAACGGGGGGGGTGGAGGCCTGGGGGCAGGCGGTGCTCTCTACATCAACTCAGGAAATGTGGTTCTGAATAACGTCACCTTCACAGGGAATGCGGCCTATGGAGGGAACGGCG